>OGMV01000017.1_pt1 | contig 136469 bp, 131 predicted proteins | sample 1573341 | NCBI WGS metagenome assembly OGMV01 (sample SAMEA2581994, study PRJEB24529) | metagenome | biome: Human gut stool | place: China | collected 2011 | reverse complement strand
CAGGATTTAACTTGACTTATTCATTCCTTTATTTCTTTTACCTTATTTGCCAATAACCCTAATTTTCAGCCTATATTTCAAAATCTGGAGTTTATGACAAGTTTATAACTGTAACGCACTACAATTTTGTTGTATGTAAATCATAATATAAATATTCTTAATTTAATGTTCCTAATTTAATTTTACTATCTAATTCCCATAACGCAGTTTTATTACTATCATAGCTAAGTCTTTTTAATGCGGTATTGTAATCAACCCATTCATACTCCGTATGCTCTTGAGACAATTCTAAAATTGTTGTATCCATTCTAACAGCAAATGTATATTCAGGAATAACCAAACAATTTTCACCCCATATTTTTCTTGCTTCTTTAAAACAGTATGTTGGTATGCTATTTGTGTATCAAGTACAGAATACTTACAATCCATACCTATGTTTGCTTCTTCATATGCCTCTCGTTTTGCAGATATTATTATAGTTTCGTCCTCATCTTCTCCACCACCTGCTATAAATTACCATACTTTCATATCATTTCTTTTAAATATGCAATATTTTACATTGCCATTTTCAACATGATATGAATGACTAATACCTGATATTTTGCTCTTGCCAATATATGTTCACCTCCTATAAACTGGAAGTTATATATGCCTTTGCAAATATACCATATCTATTAACTGTACACCGCCCTCATAAATTGGGTGGTTATAATTGTCTGTAAAGAAATTTGGAATACTGTGAGAACGAACAAATCCACATTTTTCATAAAATGATATTGTCAGTGGACTATCACCAGTTCCAACTTGCAAAATAGAATATTCTTTTTCATATTTATTGGCAAGAAAATCAATCATTACTTTGCCATATCCCATTCTATGATATTTCGGATCAACCGCTATATTCTTGATTTCAAGTATTCCATTACCTTCATCGGTGACAACACATTCAGCTTTTACATCATTATCTTCAATCACATACATAGTTCCTTTTTCAAGATAGCAATCAACCATGCTCTCCTGTTCATCAGCTAATAACAACAATGATATAAACTGCTTTTTATTTTCGTTAACTTCTCGAATTTTCATACAACTTGTTACTCCATCAATTTCCATCCATTTTAATTCATCAAACTGGAATTTTCGAATTTCTACAAGCGATGCGCAGCTACACTGAATTGGCTGACGGGAGCTTGCTTACAGTCAGACAGATTCAAGTGTTGATGCATAGCGCGACAGCGCGACATGAGCATGAAGCAAAGCGAAATGCGAATGCATCGCGTAGATAAACATGAAGTTATCGCAATATTTCATTCTTGGATTATACTCGCTTATAGATAATTGGTTCATCATATCCAAAAGTTTTCTTTCCATTAACTTCTATGCTTTCAGATACCTCCAGACAACTATCAGAAAACTTTTCCCAAAGCTTAAATGTTATTACCGGTGAAAACTGGCTTGTACTGCCTCCTTCCCAGATTCCATCTTTCTCATGATAGAGCGCCGGAGTGAATTTTTCAGATTTTTTTAATTCAGTGTAGTCAGCATTTTTCATAGAATCATATGAAAACGTACTCTTATCTTCTCCTTCTGGTATTTCATAAGAATACAACACAATTCCGTCTTCTTTCTCTGTAATAAGGAAAAGATGTGGGGAAGCATGGCGTTTACCATTTGTCTCATAGTAGCTTTCTTCAACAACAAATTTACCATTAAAATCTTTAGGAAGGTTTAAAATTTTCTCATTACAGATTGTATTAATGTGTTCTGCATAAGGATATGTTTTCCCTTCTCTCTGCATATTATCAAACTGCTCTTTGTTATTAAAGTGTCCCGTCATCATATTAATAAAATTATCGAGCTTCATCATGCTTTTTACCTCCAAATTCTGATTTGTTAAATTCTTTCTATATTCCATCTTCTTGCTCTTCGGACAAGAAGCATTCCTCGCTCAAAGAGCTCGGTCAATTCTTATTTATAAATATCCTCTTTTTTTTGCTTCTTCAATTAATTGAGGTTGAATTAAAGGATAAGTCCAATTTTCAACTAAGTTATCCGTAATTAAAATTTTCTCTATTTCACTATGTATTTCTTGAAAAGAAAATACCTCTGCAAAGAAAAGCATACCAAATGTTTCATCGTTTATATTTTCCAATACATTTGTTTGTCCTTTAACCGAATACGCACAAATTGGTTTGATGGTAAAATCTGTCGCACCCGTTTCCTCCATCAATTCCCGCTTAGCAGTAGCTAAAATATCTTCGCCACTTTCCCTATGCCCGCCTGGTACTTCATAAGTATCTCTTTCTTTATGTTTGCAAAATATCCATTTACCATTTGTTTTAGAGATGATAACTGCAAATTTTAGAAATTTATCATCTATACTATCATAAAATTTTACTTCTACCATTTATAAACTCCTCTAACTTCAATTCTCCTACCGTAGTAATTTGCTATTATCTACAAATTCTTCATCATATAGCGTTCCTGATACTCCACATAGCCATGTTTTGGATAAAATGTTCTTGATTCTTCAAAGCCTTCTCCACCCAAATGAATTCTTACCACTTTCTTTCCTTGATTTGCTATATAATTTTCTGCCATTTCTAACAAAGCACTTCCAATACCTTGTCTTTTCAAATTATATTTTACAAACAAACGATGCAACCAAACCTCATCGGTGTCTCTTATAGAATTATATCCAATACTTCCACTAACTCTGTCTTGTTCATCAATAGCCAACCAAAACATATCTCCTACATCCAAGTAGTTCTTCTTAATATTCAATAAATCCTCATTTAATCCCGGAACTCGTCCTAAAGCATTTTTTGCTTCTAATATCATAAAAATCATATCATCACGATACTTGTCTTCATACTTAATTATTTTCATAATACTTTCCTTTAATCTTGTTATTGTCTATTATCGTAATTCCTCAATAAAAAGCTGCATTCTTCTTGTTACCAATTCATTAGATTTCATATTTTTCAAAGTATCTTTATCTACCCACTTATAATCCTGTGTTTCTCCTTGTTGAAGAATAATGTTAGACTTGTCCCAATCCGTAATCACAATATAATCAACATATATTGAATGATGATTATGTTGAACAACCCTTCCTAGCTCCACTAAATTTGTTTCATTTATTCCTGTTTCTTCTCGCAATTCTCTTATTGCACATTCAAGTGGATTTTCTCCTTGCAATGCTGAACCTCCTGCTGTAGCTTCCCAATATTCACCATGATGCTTATTTTTGTCTCTTTGCATTAACAAATATGTACCATCTGTATGTTTAACAATAACCTCACACACTAAATGGTACATTCCATCTGGTACAGCTTCACCTCTTATTAATGTTTTATCTTTAATTTTATTTAAATTTATGTCATATGCATCCCAAAGTTCCATAATTCACGTCCTCGTACAATATTACTAATATTCTAGTTTATTTCCTATTCTATATTGTTTCAATTTTTTCTATCAATTCATCCCAATTATTAATTTTAAAATAATCAAAATCTATCTCGTCTCCCTCGTTTTGACCCTCAAATGAGTTCTTTTCTTCTGTTTTTCCTTCATACAAAACTGGAAATATTCCTGCATTATGTACTCCATAAATCTTAATTTAGTAATTCTTGTCTAAATATCAATTATTTCTTTTGCACGATGCAACACCGGCAATTCTCTATTGGCTATAAGTTTCCCTAATCTTGTATTTGACCTATATTCATACTCTCTAATAGCTTCTTCATAAGATAATTTCAATGTTGATAAGTGAAAATTATTTCTTTCATCTTCTGTCAGTTCTTTTTCACCAAAGAATTCAACTTTGCACAAAAAATAGTTATTAATATTATGTCTATGAATCAGATTATAATAATCACTTACAACTCCGATTTTGCAGATTACATCTACTTTTACACCCAATTCTTCTTTAAGTTCTCTTTTTATCGCATCCTGCAATTCTTCTCCTTCTTCAACACCTCCACCTGCTGTTTCTATAATTGTTGCCTGTCCGAAATCATCATTTCTTTCGGCTCTTACAAAATAAAAATTTCCATCCTCATCATACACTATTGCCCTGGCAATATTTCTGTTATGATCAATATATTCCATTTGCCATTGGTCATCCTGCAACTCTATATTAAGTTCCGTGGTATGAATTGTAATATTCTTATTTACATTCCTTTTCAATTTCATCAAGTATTTTTCCTTATCTTTTCTACAAGTAAATCTAATTATTGTTTTATATTTGTATCGCTCTAATATTTTTTCTATTTCAGGCAATGTATCTTTTCTAAAATCCACAATCCATTTTTCAAAGTCAGGATCTAATTTTGTTTCTATCCACGGAATGTCATCACGCTTTACACCTATTCTTGATTTAACTCCTTCTAAACAATCTTTCGTTGTATAATCAAATAAAAAAATTGTGTCTGCATCTTTTATCCTTTGCTCAATAGTTGATATATAATTTCCATCAAGAATCCATTCTGATTGACTCATTATTTCATCTACCGTGCAAACCAATTCTTCCCTACTAATATGCGTTTTACCTTTCTTCCAATATATATTATCCATATGAAAAAGCTTTATTTGCATAATCTTTGACAACTGTTTTGCAAAGTAAGTTTTCCCGCTTCCCGGACATCCGATTATAATTATTTGTTTCATTTTGTGTTCTCCGTGTTATGTATAATTATTTGACAAGAATATCGCTAATAAATTTTATTTTACTATCTATATTTTCAAAAGTGCTAAAATGTTGCTTACCATCAAATTCCAACATATCACAAACTCTTTTCTTTATATCAGGAACAGTAATTTTTTCTTTTGCAATGTTTGGAGTAAACCATCCTACTTCAATACTTTCATCTGATACATTTTCATTTCCATCTATATATTTACAAATAAATGTCAAATTCACAACAGGTGGTAAAATCATTCCTTCAAGAGGACCATATCCATCTTTAGTATTCAATCTCTGATATATGCCAACAAACTTTTCCGGCTCGGCAACAATGCCACTTTCCTCAAATATTTCTCTTTTTAAGCCACTCATTATATCCTCTCCCTGTTCTACCACTCCGCCAGGGATTTCCCATCCTCTACGTTTTGATTTAATCAATAAAACTTCATCGCCTTTATATACTAATCCTGCAACAGATATAAAATGTAAGGGTAAGTCTCTTGTTTTTAACCATTCATCCATCGCTTCTCTCCTTTTTCGCCTCCTGATACTAAATTTCTCTACAATTCCTTTTTCATATATCCACATGTAAATGGAAAAAAATCATATTTCTTTGTCCCAATATGTATTGCTCCATTCAACTCATACCATTTACGAAGAACTCTGTTTTCTTCTACAATACCTATATTAACAATTTTACAGCCTAATTCTTTTGCTATATTAAAGGAATGAGCTAATAATTGTCTTCCAATGCCCTTATGTCTATACTCTGGCAATACTGCAAGATTATTAAGTTCACATTCTCCATTTCCTTGTAACAAAAGTGAATAATATCCACACAAAACACCATCTTCTTCAAATACATACATTGGTCTATGCTCTCCATCCATATGCCAATACAATCTATCTTGCGTAGTTGCAAAAGCTGTAAACCTAGGAGCATTTTCCTCCGTAAAACCATATTCATCTGCAACTGTCAAAAAACTTTTTTTAATAACTTCCACACATATTGGTATTTCTTCAGATTTTATCTTTCTTATCATTATCACACCTCGCATAATTCCAGATTATCTTAACGGTACCATTCGCATTTTATCACGTCATACTCACACTATTATATCCCTTTCAAAACCATTTTCTATATTCTACCATATCCATAACTAAATTGATATTTTATTATTTTATCAATTACAAAATTTCAGTTCAAATTATTTAGGGTGTGGGTGCATCTCCTCAAAGCAATTTCACCCGCCAATCCAATATTTGAGACATAGAGGTTTTAGGGTGCGGTCATCCAGTGGATGACCCTGCGTAAGCAGGAGCATGGACCGAGCCGGTAGGCGAGACTTCCCCTAACAAGAATATATTTGTATATACAAATGCGTATCTTGCAAAAGATCTACTTCCATTTTCTTAATCTACTTTTGACAACCTGAATTTAATATTTTTTCTTATTTTTTCCTCTAACAGATACAAGATACGCTATGCATATCTCGTATCTGATTAGCGGTCGGCAAATGTTCATTCATGCAAGCCTGATGACCACTTGCCTCGTCGCTATAACAAAAAAACTCCTGTACACCATTTCCGGTATACAGGAGTTCATTATTTTAAGTAATTATATTCTTTTCACTTTCCAGTGTATTACTTGTTAGCAATAGCTGCCTGAGCTGCTGCTAATCTAGCAATAGGTACACGGAATGGTGAACATGATACATAATCAAGACCAATCTTATGGCAGAATTCTACTGAAGATGGATCTCCACCGTGTTCTCCACAGATACCTACGTGAAGGTTAGGGTTAACTGGCTTACCAAGTTTGATAGCCATTTCCATTAACTTACCAACACCAACCTGATCTAACTTAGCAAATGGATCGTTTTCGAAGATCTTAGCATCATAGTAAGCATCTAAGAACTTACCAGCATCATCTCTTGAGAATCCGTATGTCATCTGTGTTAAATCGTTTGTACCGAAGCAGAAGAAGTCTGCCTGCTTAGCAATTTCGTCAGCTGTAAGAGCTGCTCTTGGGATTTCGATCATTGTACCTACCTGGTATTCAAGTTCAACACCTGCTGCTGCGATTTCAGCATCAGCTGTAGCTACTACGATATCCTTAACATATTTTAATTCCTTAGAATCACATGATAATGGAATCATGATTTCAGGCTTAACTGTCCAATCACTGTGCTTCTTCTGTACATTGATAGCAGCACGGATAACAGCCTTAGTCTGCATCTTAGCGATTTCTGGATATGTTACAGCAAGACGAAGTCCTCTGTGTCCCATCATAGGGTTAAATTCATGTAATCCCTGGATAATACCCTTAATTTCTTCTACTGATTTGCCCTGAGCATCAGCAAGTTTCTTAATATCGTCTTCTTCAGTTGGAACGAATTCATGAAGAGGTGGATCTAAGAATCTGATTGTTACTGGACATCCTTCAAGAGCTTCATAAAGAGCTTCGAAGTCTCCCTGCTGATATGGAAGAATCTTATCAAGTGCTTCTTCTCTTTCTTCAACAGTATCTGAACAAATCATTTCTCTAAATGCAGCTATTCTGTCTTCTTCGAAGAACATATGCTCTGTACGGCAAAGACCAATACCTTCTGCACCAAGTTCTCTAGCTTTCTTAGCATCAGCTGGAGTATCTGCATTAGTTCTAACTTTAAGTGTTCTGAACTTATCAGCCCATCCCATGATTCTTCCGAATTCACCAGCGATTGTTGCATCAACTGTAGGGATGATACCATCATAAATATTACCTGTAGAACCATCGATTGAGATAAAGTCTCCTTCATGGTATTCTTTTCCAGCTAATGTAAATTTCTTGTTTGCTTCATCCATAACGATGTCGCCACAACCAGATACACAACATGTACCCATACCACGGGCTACTACTGCAGCATGTGATGTCATACCACCACGAACTGTTAAGATACCCTGTGATGCCTTCATACCTGTGATATCTTCTGGAGATGTTTCAAGACGTACAAGTACAACCTTTTCTCCTCTTGCATTCCAAGTTTCAGCGTCTTCAGCTGTGAATACGATCTTACCACAAGCTGCTCCTGGAGATGCTCCAAGTGCCTTAGCAACTGGTGTAGCTGCCTTAAGAGCTGCTGCATCAAACTGTGGATGTAATAATGTATCTAAGTTTCTTGGATCGATCATAGCTACAGCTTCTTCTTCTGTTCTCATGCCTTCATCAACAAGGTCACAAGCGATCTTTAAAGCAGCCTGAGCTGTTCTCTTACCATTTCTTGTCTGTAACATGTAAAGCTTTCTGTTTTCAACAGTAAATTCCATATCCTGCATATCTCTGTAATGATCTTCAAGAGTCTTGCAAACCTTTACAAATTCTTCAAATGCTTCTGGGAATTCCTGTTCCATCTGAGCGATAGGCATTGGTGTTCTAACACCTGCAACTACGTCTTCACCCTGAGCATTCTTTAAGAATTCACCCATTAAGTGCTTTTCACCTGTAGCAGGATCTCTTGTAAATGCAACACCTGTACCACAATCATCACCCATATTACCGAATGCCATTGACTGTACGTTAACAGCTGTACCCCATGAATAAGGGATATCATTGTCACGACGGTATACGTTAGCACGTGGGTTGTCCCATGATCTAAATACGGCCTTGATAGCTCCCATTAACTGTTCCTTAGGATCATCTGGGAAATCTTCTCCGATTTTTTCTTTGTATTCAGCCTTGAACTGTGCTGCTAATTCCTTTAAGTCATCAGCTGTAAGTTCTACGTCCTGCTGAACACCTCTATCAGCTTTCATCTTGTCGATAAGTTCTTCAAAGTACTTCTTACCAACTTCCATAACTACATCAGAGTACATCTGGATGAATCTTCTATAGCAGTCCCAAGCCCAACGAGCATTTCCTGACTTAGCAGCAATTGCTTCAACTACTGTTTCGTTAAGACCAAGGTTAAGAATTGTATCCATCATACCTGGCATAGAAGCTCTAGCTCCTGAACGAACAGAAACAAGTAAAGGATTCTCTTTATCACCGAATTTCTTTCCTGTGATTTCTTCCATCTTTACGATGTATTCATTGATCTGACCCTGAATTTCTTCATTGATCTCTCTGCCATCCTCATAATACTGAGTACAAGCTTCTGTTGTAATTGTGAATCCCTGAGGTACTGGAAGTCCTAAGCCTGTCATTTCTGCAAGGTTAGCACCTTTACCACCAAGAAGTTCACGCATGTTAGCATTACCTTCGCTGAAAAGGTATACCCATTTGTTTGCCATCTGTTTTTTCCTCCTAAAACTGTATTTTATGTTATGAGTTGAAGGAATGGCTTTCCTATACACAACTCATATAATCGATTAATGATGAGACCATCTAAGCAAAAACTGCTTAAATCATAGTTGATAATCAACTCCATAAAAAAAGACGCAATCTCACCTATGAAATAATTATAACATAGACAATCTCATAGTCAAGAAGAAATATGCCCTAAACTCTTTATATTTAAAGGGGTTTAGGGCATTTAAGAAATTTATTCCTGACTATTTTTTGTTATAAATGTTGTAATTGAATGAGCAGGTATTTCCGTATTTGTTCCCTGTCCATCAATAACCAAAGCTAATCTCTGCTTTCTGTTCAACTCATTTTGAACCACTGTAACAATATCTCCATTAGGGTTTTTAAATGATACTGAATATAATCCCTTATCCACATCATTTCTACAGCAGATTCTCACTGCTCCCGGTTCAATATATCTTGAAAAATGTCCAATATAGTAATATGAACTGTTGTACATTATTTCTTTTGTATTCCTATCATACATTACCGGTGCTTCACAATAGTTTCCTACATAGTTAGGCCCACCGATTTCATTTAAAAGCAGATTCCAATCAATCCATGCTTCATTATAGTTATTGAAATCTTTTATAATATTTCTTCCATAGATTTCTCCATGTTTCCATGCACCGATTCCTGCCTTTGAACTTGTTCCGCCTGAATTATTCACTAATTCAACACAGCCCTCTGTAAATAATAAATGTTTCTCAGGAAATTTTTCATGAACCATTGTAAGAATTTCTGATTTATCTGAAACATACCAATGGAACGCTGCTCCCCAAACCTTTTCTCTAGCTCCCGGATATGCCATTGACTCATTTAATCTTCTAAACATTAAGTCTCTATTGTGGTCCCAAATAACAATTTTAACTTTGTCCTGCAATCCTCTTTTTTCTAATGCAGGATAAAGATAGTCAACTGCAAACTCCGCTTCTTCATCAGCCTCATACTTACATGATGCCCATTCCTGTTTTGCTGCCGGCTCATTCTGGATACTAATCATATCTATTTCTATGCCACGTTCTTTCATTCCCTCAATATACTTAACCATATATTCAGCCCATGTTGCATAGTTTTTCTTTAAAAGTCTGCCACCGTTATTAATATCTTTGTTGTCTTTCATAAAAGCCGGTGGACTCCATGGTGATGCCAATATTCCCAGACTGTGTCCTGCTGTTTCTTTTGCCCTTGTCAAAAAAGGTATAAGCCACTTATCCTCTCTTGACATATCAAATGTTGATAATTCATAATCTCCTTCTTCAATATATGTATATGGTTCCAGAGAGAAATCACATCCATGTATTGTAGTTCTTCCCAGATTATATGCCAGTCCCTGTTCCTTATCAAAGTAAGCTTTCACGATTTCATCCTTTGATTTTTCATCTGCATTAGCCCAAGTATAAGCTGACGCTTCCGTAAAAGCCCCTCCAAATCCCAAAAGTTTCTGATAGCTTATGCTACTGTCAACAGACACTGTATTCATTCGAAAATTATAATATTTAAACAATTCCAAATCATCTAACTTGCGCCATGCCTGTTTTTCGTTTTTCGCTGTCTGGATAACTTTAACTACTGGTTTCATTCTACACCTCGCCTTTTAATTATTTGAAACATAGTTTCATTTACGGCAACTGATTCAAGTTATTCCAAACCCTTCTCAATTCCTCTATAAATATTATATAATAGAAACGTTTTTATCCAAAGAGTTTTTGTGCTTTTTACTCTCTATTTAGAATTTTTTCATTTATTTTTAAAATTCAGCATAAAAATCATTATTTAGACTTATTTTTGTCTAACATAATTAGTCTTTTTCATAACAAAAGGCCACCCTCTTAGGTAGCCTTTCTCTAAAAATTGTATTATTTTTATTAGAATTCAAATTTCTGTTCAAAGTATTCTTTCAAATCTTCAATCTTAATTCTTTCCTGTTCCATTGTGTCACGGTCACGTACTGTAACTGCTCCATCTTCTTCTGAATCAAAGTCATATGTTACACAGAATGGAGTTCCGATTTCATCCTGACGACGATATCTCTTTCCAATTGCTCCTCTGTCATCATATTCACAGTTATAATACTTGCTAAGTTCTGCAAATACCTTTTCAGCACCTTCATTTAATTTCTTTGACAAAGGCAATACACCAATCTTAACAGGTGCAAGTGCAGGATGAAAATGCAAAACTGTACGCATATCAGGTTTTTCTTCTGTTCCGATATTTTCTTCATCATAAGCTGCACATAAGAAAGCTAATGTTACACGGTCTGCACCAAGTGATGGTTCAATAACATATGGAACATATCTTTCATGCTTGTCATCATCAAAATATGTTAAATCCTGTTTTGAAAGTTCCTGATGCTGTGTAAGGTCATAATCTGTTCTGTCAGCAATACCCCAAAGTTCGCCCCATCCAAATGGGAATAAAAATTCAATATCAGTTGTTCCCTTTGAGTAGAAGCACAATTCTTCAGGTGAGTGATCACGAAGTCTCATTTCATCTTCTTTAATTCCAAGGCTTAATAACCAGTCTCGGCAGAAAGCTCTCCAATACTGGAACCATTCAAGGTCTGTTCCTGGTTCACAGAAGAACTCTAATTCCATCTGTTCAAATTCTCTTGTTCTGAATGTAAAGTTACCAGGTGTAATTTCATTTCTAAATGATTTACCAACCTGACCAATTCCGAAAGGAATCTTCTTTCTTGATGTTCTCTGAACATTCTTAAAGTTAACGAAAATTCCCTGCGCTGTTTCAGGTCTTAAGTATACTGTATTCTTAGCATCCTCAGTTACACCCTGGAATGTTTTAAACATAAGGTTAAATTCACGGATTTCTGTAAAGTTGTGCTTTCCACATGTAGGACATGCAATCTTGTGCTCTTCTATGTAATCAGCCATCTGTTCATGTGTCCAACCATCAACTGAACCTTCAGCTTCAATACCATTATCAGCCATATAGTCTTCAATAATCTTGTCAGCTCTAAATCTTTCATGACACTCTTTACAGTCCATTAATGGATCTGAGAATCCGCCAAGATGTCCTGATGCTACCCAAGTCTGTGGATTCATTAAAATTGCACAGTCAACACCTACGTTATAAGGGTTTTCCTGAATAAATTTCTTCCACCATGCCTTTTTTACATTGTTCTTTAATTCAACGCCTAAGTTACCATAATCCCAAGTGTTTGCAAGTCCACCGTAAATTTCTGAGCCCGGATATACAAATCCTCTGCTTTTTGCAAGTGCTACAATTTTTTCCATTGTCTTTTCCATGTCATTTCTTCCTTTTCTACTTTTTCTATTTTCTATTATGATTTTTCTTAATTTAACTTTTGTTTTTTTATTTGTCAAATTATTTTATGCTAACCGGTAAAATATTTTCTAAAAAATATGATTATTCTTCAAGTTCATACACAACATAACTTAGTCCATCATCTGACTTTGCTGTAGTCACAATGCCATCATCATCAATCTTACAATTATCACTTGTATATAAAACATTGCCTTCTACCTGAACCTTATACTGTTCATCCACTATTAAAATATTACTATCCGTCATACTTTTAATAGTTTTAGCCTTGATTTTATCCTTTTTGCCTGGTTCAACAAAATTACCACTTATGTTGCAATCGTCATTAGAATCAATTGTTCCAATATAGAATTTGTCTTTTTCCACTCTATTATCATTTAACATATAATTAAGTAAATCATATGTTGTTGTAAAATCAAGAGACAATGTTGCAACCTTTTTTGACACACTAAAGCTATCAAGTGTAATTGCATCATCTACTGAAGCATCACTACTAGCATTGTATGCCTTAATTTCAGCCTCTATCTCCTTCTTTAATTCATCTTTATCATAATAATCCTTATCAAACGATTCGCTTACAGCATATGAAACCATACCGTCCTTCTGTATGTAGACAGCACTTTGACCTGATTCCAAATCAACATCACCAACAGTATGACCACAAGCCGTCAGCCCTAATGTCAAAACAACTGACATTAGCATTGCCATAATTTTCTTCATCTCTTAGTCTCCTATTTATTTTCTCTAGTTAGTAATTCTATACGTTTAAGCAATTAATTTCAATATTAAATTTCCAGAAATTCTAAAGAATTAAACTTCCTATCTATATGTTTCTTTATATATTTGTTAATTATCCCCTTCATCTGTTCCAGTACTTTATCTGTCACGTCAAAGGAGAATAATCTTGTTATAGGTGATGTAACTATATATTGAAGTGCGTAAATTGTTGAATTGTCAATTATATTTTTCTCTGATACTTTTCCATGACAGTTGCTACATATCATTGTATTATTTTTTTCATCAAAGTAATCAAGATTCTCTTTTTCTCCGCAATTGCCACAAGTAAACACATTTGGATACTCACCATTTATAACAAGAATTCTTAATTCAAATATACATCTAATCAATTCTTTTTTTAGCATATTTTTGGATAATGCCTTCATAGACATATATAGTAGTTTGAGTGTTTCTCCTGCCTCAATGCCTTCCCTGCCATAATAGTCCGCCAGTTCCAAAAAGTACATTCCCATATACATACTGTCAATGTCTTTCATGTCACTGCTGAAATAATCACTTATTTTCATTGATGTTACCGTATATGCATTTCTTCCTCTGTACAAGGTAAATTCACCAAAAGCCATTGGCTGGCTTCCTGCAAGAAACTGACTTGTTGTTTTTCTTGCACCTCTTGCAAAAGCTGTGATTTTACCAAATTCCTTTGTTAACAATACCAGTCTTTTGTCATATTCACTTATAGCCATGGAGGATATTACCATCCCAATTACTGTTACTGTTTCTATCATTTGCCTTTTCACCTTCTATTGCAGAAATAAATTTTTCGCAAGCCTGTCTTTTTCTCTCCTCAGAATACTTCAAATAATCTTCAATCTTTCCTGTTGCCCAAAAAGCACTAGAACTTCCCTGATATTCCATATTCCCTCCTAAGTACCAATTCTAAAACTAATTTCATTCAGTGCCATTCCCACCATTATGCAGACACCGTGGGCTAAGACCTTTTGACACTGTAATCCTATATAAAATTATATTTTATTTTCCATGTTTTATATGTCTATAATTAGGATTCTCCATAGAAATTTTTGTATACTTATTTGGGCTTGTAAGAATATATTGGAAATTATTTTTCTTCAATATATCCGTAATTCTTCATTAATAATTCGCTGTCTCTCCAGTCTTTTCTAACTTTTACCCATAACTGAAGATTAACTTTCATTTCCAACTGCTGCTCAATTTCATATCTGGCATTTGTACCGATTTTCTTAAGCATGCTGCCTTTTTTGCCAATTATTATTCCCTTATGCGAATCTCTTTCACAAACTATTGTTGCGTCAATATCCATAATTTCAGCATTTTTTCTCTGCTTCATTCTTTCTATTGTTACAGCAATTCCGTGAGGCACTTCTTCATTTAATGCATGAAGAGCTTTTTCTCTTATTAATTCAGCTACAATCTGTCTCATTGGCTGGTCTGTAACTGTATCTTCATCATAGTACATAGGACCTTCCGGCAAATACTTAAATATTTCCTCAACAACTGTATCTGTGTTCTGACCTCTAAGAGCTGATGCAGGAATGATTTCATTAAAATCATATATTTTTCTATATGCATCAATAAAAGTCAAAATCTCTTCACGTTTAACTGTATCTGTTTTGTTAATTACAAGAATTACAGGTACATCAATGCCTTTAAGTTGTTCAGCAATATGTTGTTCCCCTGCACCGATAAAAGTGTCAGGTTCTACAAGCCATAATATAAGGTCAACTTCCTTTAATGTTTTTTCTGCCACATTAACCATATATTCCCCAAGCTTGTTCTTAGCTTTGTGGATTCCTGGTGTGTCAAGGAATACTATCTGACCTTCATCACATGTGTATACTGTCTGTATCTTATTTCTTGTAGTCTGTGGTTTTTTTGATGTTATTGCTATCTTCTGACCAATAATCTGATTCATTAATGTAGATTTTCCTACATTTGGTCTGCCTATAAGAGCTACAAATCCTGATTTAAATTTTTCTTTCATTATCTTATTGCATCCCCTGGATGCTCTCCTTTCTTTCGGTAAACAACTGATAATTCTCTTTAGTTCCAATATATCTGTCTGATATTTTTAGTTATAACTTTGAACTAATACTTTTTAAACTAATTCTACTATTTTTTCAAAAAGTTCTTTGTCCTGTTCTATTGCACTTGCACTACCTACTACGCAAATATTATTGTCTGCCATAGCTTCTCTTACCAAAGGTGCAAGCTCTCTAATGTTTTCAACATTGGTTGAAAGAATCTGCTCACGTTCTCTTTTTAATGTTTCATAATCTGTGTCTGTAATAAAACAGCTAAACTCTCTTCCACTTCTGTCTGCCGCATTAAGTGGTGTATCAATTCCGCTAATTGTTCCTATAATATATTTACGCATTTCTCTTTCATCTACATTAAAATTTTCAATAAAATCTGCTGCTTTTAAATATACCTGATTAGTTTTTCCAAGGTTTGGATCTCTATATGAAGTAAACATTACATCTCCATTTCTTGTAAATGAAGCGTTACATCCATAAGCTCCACCTAATTCTCTAATGTTATTCCAAAGATATTTACTTCTCATAATATTTCCAAGAACCATAAAGCTTCCACTAAATACCTTGTCATTATCCTTGTTGTAGTTACCTGTTCTTGCAACGTATTGGACCTGACCTGATGTTTTTATTGCTTCATTTTTCTTTTCAGGTCTAAACTGCCACAAATCCTTATTTCTTGGAACATTATAAACACTGTTCTTTAAGTCAATAACAAGCTTTTTCACAAGTTCATAACTTTCCCTATCTCCGGCATAATTCAAATACATTTTCTGGTTGCTAAATACATATTCAATTGTATCTTTCAATTTCTTTGCAAAATCTTCTTTCTTTTCTTCATAATTATCTAAAATATCACTTAAGAACTGATAGAATGCAAGTCCTGTTGACTGTTCTTTTAAATAATATGATTTTGAATAATAAGACATTGCCCTAAGCATTGCAGCACTGTCACCTGTCTTTATTATTGAAGATTTCACTCTTGATTTTAATTCTTCAAGAATTTCTTTTAAACGCTTATAGTCATCAAACTTAGTTTCCAAAACAACTTCTTTAATCAAATCAAAAGTCTTTGGAATCTTGTCATAAAGCATCTTTGCGTGAACCTCGCCTGTAAGCATTGGTTCTCCTGTTTTCTTATTAACATAAATTCCTGAATCAAAAGCAAAACCGCCTAAATCCAAATCAATTTCAGTATTAAGTTCTGTATAAGAATGCTTTTCAGTATCCATGTAACTTAACACAGGTTTCAAAAGTCCCATATAACTTTGATATTTTTCAGGCAAATCTGTACAGTCGAATACTATGTCAAGGTATCCTATTCCATTAGTAAACAGGTCGTTGTAAAGCATTGTTATGCCTTCTTTAGTTTCCGGTTGTCCAATGATTTTTCGTGGTTCTTTTCCTATATCTTCTATTTCAAGTAAAGGAATTTTTGCTAAATCTTCAGGTGATGAAGATGTTGTCTGATATTCTTTTAGTTCCTTTGTTTCTCTTATTATATTTTCAATTTCTTCGTCTGTCATTGTACCTTTCTTAGCTTCCAATGAATCTTTTAACTGCTGTTCTTTCTTTTCAGTCAATCCTTTTTCAGGTGTTAATATTACCACTGATTTGTGAGTATTTTTTATAAAATATTCTGTGATTAATTTTTCAAAATAATCTGTGTCAATCATCTTTCTAAGTTTTTCAAAAACCTTGTTTGTTTCTAATAAAACAAAAGGATTGCTGTCATCATATAACCAGCTTGAAAGCATATTTATTCCAAAGATTAATCCCTTTGGTATTCTGCCAAAATCTGATTCTCTCACTTTAAATTCAAGGCTGTTTAATCCTGCCAAAAGTGCCTTTTTATCAAGACCTTCCTTTGCCAATTTTTCAAGTGTTTCATTTATTATTGTAATAAATTTTTCTTTGTCCGATTCATTGGCATATTTTGCAACAATGCTGTACATAGGCTGGCAAATATCGTCCTCATACTGACTATAAACATCTTTCCCGATTTTTGCATCAATTAAAGCCTGCTTAAGAAAAGCTCCAGGCATTTCCATAAGAACGTATTCCAAAACCTGAATTGCAGTATTTAATTCTACATCACTGCTATCGCCAATTACATAATTAACTGTAAGAACTGTGTTGTCTTCCAATGATTCACTGTCTGTAATTGCATAAGCCACTTTTTCTTCCTTTAACTGTAAAAAAGCAGGCTGTTTCTTTACTTCTGAATCAATTTTCAACATATCATACTTGCCAAGATATTCCTTGTCAATCCACCGAAGTCTTTCAACCATATCCATATCTCCATAAAGATAAATGTAGCTGTTAGACGGATGATAGTATTTTCTATGAAAATCCAAATATTCTTCATATGATAATTCCGGTATATTGTCAGGATTTCCGCCTGACTCATAACTGTAAGATGTGTCCGGATACAATGAATGTAATGTTGCTCTATCCATTACGCCGTCCACTGATGAATAAACACCTTTCATTTCATTGTATACAACTCCGTTATAAGTTAATTCTCCATCCTTGTTTTCAAGTTCGTAATGCCATCCCTCCTGAAGAAAAATCTTCTTTTCATCATATATATTAGGATTAAAAACTGCATCCATATACGTTTCCATAAGATTCTTAAAGTCCTTGTCATTATAACTTGCCACTGGATAAATTGTCTTATCCGGATATGTCATTGCATTTAAAAATGTGTTAAGTGACCCCTTAACTAATTCCATAAAAGGATCCTTAACAGGATACTTCTTCGAACCACAAAGTACTGTATGCTCGATAATGTGTGGAACTCCCGTATCATTATTAACAGGTGTTCTAAATCCTATATTAAATACCTTGTTATCATCATCATTAGCCAGAAGTACTATTCTTGCTCCTGTTTTCTTATGTTTCAGAAACCATCCTTCTGAATCAACTTCTTCTATATTTTTATGAAGAATCACTTCATATTCTTTTAAATTGCTTATCTGCTCATTTAAATTCTTTGCCTCTAAAGTCATTGCTTCCTCCAAAATTAAATCTAATACATTATATACTAACATATTTTGGTTCTTCTATCTAGATTTATACCTATATTGTTTAGTTGCAGATACCTATATTGTTTAGTTGCAGATTTATACCTATATTGTTTAGCTATCGCAAATATCAAGTCTAATAGCATATAACACAAAAGGTGCATAGCATAAAGCCACGCACCCTTTGGTTGTTTGAAATATATATTTATTATTCTAATTTTTAAAACAAATATCTGACCACTGACACTTACCACAAGTTTCTCTCATCTTACCTGAGTCTATAATGTTCTCTCTTATGGCTTTGGTAATACTTGACCATTTGGCACTGTTTCCTACAGTTTCAATTACTTTGTCATACACTCTCTTGTCATGTTGTCTTACAGAATCTTCATTCTCACATGCCCTACCCATATTATGTGGGCAATTCTTACATACATCATCTGTTCCTTCAACAATCTCAACCTGAGGATCTTCTTTTTCAAGTTTTTCTTTTATTGCTGCCATAGATGCGACAAATCCATCGCTGTATCCCTTGCCCTCAAAGAACTGCATACACAACATATGATGTGGTCTAATTAAGTATTTTGACATATTTCTTCATCCTATTAACAATAATTGTTGCTACTAATATTTTAACTAAATCAGGAATAATAAATGGTATTACACAGTATCCTAATGCCACTGTCAATGAAGTCTTCATTACAAACATAAACTGAATTGTTCCAATAACAAAACATACAACATCACCTAAAATCATAGCTACAACTGTAGCTCCAAGTTTTAACCATGTAGAACTCTTTTCGAAGAAATGAGTGATTATGCCAATAATAAGTGCAGTAAAAATAAATCCTGTTATGTAACCACCTGTTGTTCCAACAATAACTCCCGGTCCGCCTGCACCACAAAATACAGGTACACCAATAATACCAAGCAAAATATAAACTATAACTGCTAATGTTCCTCTCTTAGTTCCAAGTATGCCTGCTGTTACAAAAACACCAAATGTCTGTAATGTAAATGGTACAGGTCCTACTGAAATCTGTATAAATGAACATACAGTTATTATTGCTACAAATACAGCTATAAGAACCATATCCTGAACAGTTAAAAATTTCTTATTATTCATTTTTTATAAAAGGCATCAATTGAGTAATTAAATTTATGCCTATGTCCCTTCTAAATATTCTCTGAATATGCGCACTCCAACGTCACCATTGTAAGACAACGTTTTTTAATTGTCAACCCATTTTATTTTTTAGCTAACATTTTATTATTCATTCACTTTGTTTTGTTGAATAAACATATTTTTGATGTTATACTTTTTTATGTCATATTTTTGACATTATATTTTCATTGCATAAAATAAATTTTGTTATGTACTTCTATTGCATAACTCTTTATTGCATAATCATACTAATTAAGAAAGGTTTCTGTTACCATGAGCATAAAAGACGAAGTTTTAAAACAGCTTGAAGAAAATAAAGGTGAATACATTTCAGGAGGTCAGCTTGCAACTAATCTTAACGTAAGCCGTAACTCTATCTGGAAAGCCATTAAAACTCTTGAAAAAGACGGCTATTCAATAAATGCAATTCCTAACAAAGGATATTGCTTAGAGCCTGACAATGACATTCTTTCACCACAAAGCATTGAACAATATTTAAATTATCCACTTAATTTGTCTGTATATAAAACCATTACATCTACCAATACAGTTTTAAAAGAAAAAGCCGAACAGAGTGCGCCACACGGCACAGTCCTTATCGCCACAGAACAGACACTTGGCAGAGGACGAATGGGTAAGAAATTCTACTCTCCATCAAACACAGGCCTGTACATTAGCATATTAGTAAGACCTGATATTCCTGCTGATCAGGCTTTATTCTTAACAACTTCTGCTGCTGTAGCAACAGCCAAGGCCATTGAAGATGTTTCTAACAAAAAAGCTGACATTAAATGGGTTAATGACATTTATATTGAAGGTAAAAAAGTTTGTGGCATTCTTACCGAAGCTGCCTTTAATATTGAAACATCAAAGTTGGATTATGCCATAGTAGGAATTGGCATTAACGTATGCCCACCTGAAGGCGGTTTTCCTGAAGATATTTCAGAAATTGCAACTGCTATTTTTGAAAAAAGCAGTGATGCCGTAAATAAGCGAAGCATACTTGTTGGTCACCTTTTAAACTATTTTATGGAATACTATGAATCCTTTGACAAAAGAGCTTATCTTGACGAATATATTAGCCGTTCAATGATAATTGGGCAACCTATCAGCGTACTTTCTAACGGAACTTCAAGAAATGCACTGGCTCTTGAAATAGACAAGGAATGCCATCTTAAAGTTCGTTATGAAGACGGTTCTGAAGAATGGCTAAACTCCGGCGAAGTCAGCACTAAAATTCAAAAATAATATAATACTATAGATTATAAGTTAAATTGTCTTATTCCACCTGTGCCTGCACAATGGTGGGATAATGACTTTAGGACACATCTGATTTTTATTCAGCTATTGCTGACTTTCTAACTGTTATTTCTCCATTTTTTCCATTTACATATTTAAATTTCTCAGTTACTGCAACAGACAAAAGTCCCTCTTTATAGTCTGCATCATATACTTCAACGGTAACATTTCCCTTGCCTTTCATGTTAACACTTAACAACTGAATAAAATATGCTACCATTTCCTTATCAGACAATATAATCGACTGATTTTCAATCTGACTGTCTGAAACTGTTTTCTTAATTGATGCAGAAACTGCTCTGTTTAATTCGTCTGTTCTTAAGTCCTTACTTTCCACAGATACTATTGTCATTGCAGCTATGAAAATTATAACTATGGTTCCCACAATAATTATTATCTGTTTCATACACTACCATTCCTTTGCAATATTTTTATTAAGACTATTGGTTATTCTATAGCCTTTTCCTTTTACAGTCTTTCTTATCTGCTCAATTTCATCACTTGTATACGCAACTTTGAGCATTGGATTTGAATCTTTTAACGCATTAGTTAACCTTGTATTCAAATTCTCATTTCGCTTTTTATTCCATTTTGAAGTATCTGATAATGTATAAAGATATTTACTACTTATAAATCTTACAGAACCAATGGCTGTTTCATTATCTAATACATAAATTTTAAACGTTGCTGTTGCATTTACACTTGCTGTTTCTGTTTCAGTGTATATCTTTATTTTATATACACTAACCTTTGACGTATTAATGTACTTTTCAGGAACAAGATTTGATCCCGTCGCTAATAAATTGTTGTCTTTGTCATCACCTTTACTACCACTGTCACTTTTATTGCTACTGTTATTGTTTTTACTATCACTTTTATTGTCAGTACTATCGCTCTTGTTACTGCTGCTGTCACTTTTATTACTAACACTATCGCTCTTATTACTGCTGCTATCATTTTTATCGTTAGTACTATCGCTATTATTACTGTTACTATCGTTCTTATCGTCACTACTATCATTATTGACAAGATTATCACTGGTTCGGGTTATTTCTATTATTCTAACATAATACTCATTTCCGTTATCAACATCGTCAGTTACTGTAACTTTTTTCAGCAATTCTTCTCTATTTATAACTATGCCTTGTCCTTTAAAATAATATCTGTCCTTAGCATTTATATATATTTCCTTAGGTGGACGTTTCTTCCACTGAGCATATAGAACTCTTGATTCATTGGCATAAAAATAAGCTCCCGCTGAAATTCTTGTTCCTCTTCCATCTTTTGAGTAATTCCAATGTTTTTTAGTATCAATTATATATTTTTCTCTTTCAGGACCTTCACTGCTTAATTTAATATTTTCATTCCAAAATTTTACTTGATCTGAAGGCATATTTTTAACTTCATCAGTTGTATTTGAATCATATTTTATTAAGTATTTTTCACTTATAATAATCCAATTTTTCCCGATACCTGAAACATTTTCTCCCGTTCTTAGCAATTGTTGCGAACTTATTCCAACACAACTATATTTCTTTTGCACTTTTTTTCCTTCATATTCATCACTGGAAGTTCCTTTATAATACAGTTCTTTCTCGCCTGTTCCATTTTCATAATTTATGTATACTAATTTTGTTCCATTACTTTTGTCTTCCGATTCTATTTTTGCAATACTTGAATAATATTTATAAAGTTCACCTGTTACTTCTATATATTTTCCTTTAGGCAGGTAAACTACATTATTTTCAGCTATTCTTGCCGATTCATTAATTTTAAGCTGACCATTTACATATATTCCCGTTCCTGTAATACTGTCTAAGGTTTTATTGTCAGAAATTGTTCCCATATCATATTTTAACGTACCTTCTTCTGTTATATGGATTCCTGCTCCCCTGTCACCTGTAAAATTATGTTCTATTGAACAGTTTGATACATAAACCTTTCCATGGACAGATATGCCTCCACCATATTTATGACAAGTATTGGATGTAATCTGGCTGTTTTGAATAATTGCATATTCTGTTCCTGTTCCCTGTATATTGTTTGGTGTCCAAATTCCACCACCTGACTCTGTACAAGTATTATTACTAATAATCATATCTGACATATAAAGTTTTGACTGACCATTTTCTCCTGCTTCTCCACAGGCAATGCCTCCACCATGCTTACATGAAGTATTATTTGTTATTGTTCCTCTTATAAATGTTGTTATTCCACCTGCATCTGAACCTGTTCCTCCGTTGCATCTTACTCCACCTCCGCTTCCTCCTGAAGTATTTTTAAATATTTCAGGTCCCGATGTTGACCTTCCTATAACAAGCGTCGCTCCATATCCTGAGAAAACTGCTCCAGCACTTTCACCTGATTTGTTATTATGTATCTTCCCTGAATAAATAACACACGAACTATCTGCATCTTTTGAAAAAATCGCTCCACCTTCTTCTAACGCTTCGCAATTCCAAATTTCCGAATCTTCTATACTTAGTGTTCCTTTTTGTGAATTATGTATTGCCCCACCTTCGGTTACAGATACACAATCATGTATTTTTGTATCTCCATATACTTTTAAAGTTCCTTTTATATTTTTAATTGCTCCACCATTGTATCCTTTACATCTGCCAATTTCACAATTAATCTGCGTATCTCCATATGTCATAATTGGAGCTCCGGATTTTTTTTCGTTGTTAAATGTGTTTATCAAACGTGCAAATCTTTCTATATAAAGCCGTCCGCCTGGTCCTACATTTATCCAGCCTGACATATTTGCATTTCCTAAATTCTTCCAACTTCCATCTAATGTAAGCATATTTCCACCTAATCCAAATATTACATATGAAGTATTTAATATTCTAAAACAATATCCCGGATTGCTTTGATCATTAATGGAATCTTTTAAAGATGTACTACGTTTAATTGTTTTATCACCGTTTGTTGCATTTATAACAAAATAACCAGTTCTAACAGTTATTGTTTTCTTAATTTTTATATTAGATTTTAATGATATGTATACCCAATTGTTACTTCCTTTCTTATCAAGAATTTTTGTTAGTTCGCCTACATTTGACACTATGTAAGGATTACCCCTTGTGCCATCTCCCGTATATCCAAAGGCAACTCCACAGTAAAATAAACATATTATTGACGTTATGATTAATACTTTAATTTTATCTCGCATATCCTTCTATCACCGCCTGTTTTTTATTATCTTTGTTAAACATATTAAGAATTGGAAAGGTTACATTATAAGATAAAACAACAAGCTTACTTGGGTTGTCATTATACATTGTTACATCCTTTACTGATAATTGATAACCTTTGTTTTCCGCCTCGTTAATGCATTCTCTTATAACATCTTCGTTACAATAACTATCCTCAATTCTGTTAACTACCACGTTGTAATATTCTCTTGCGTCAGCCACCTGATTTCCACTGGTAATCATAGATGATAATAACAGACATCCTAATGTAATGGTTATTGCCATAGCAAATAATTCTATTGCCAATCTCATATATTCCCCCTCTTTCTTATCTCTATTCCACTATAATATTTATGTACTTAGTACATGCCAGATTAAAATATGATATTACTGTACATCTTAATCTGTACACGCCCTTTTGGTTAACATCTACCTTTCCATATACTTTCACTTTATCGGTTATATTGCCTCCTCTGTAATCTCTTGCTCTTATGTAGTCCATATAATTAAAAGTGGTATCTCCATAATCTGCATATATAACCTCATCTGCTATTATTGTGGGATATTTGTATTCATTCTTTTCTATCTGATAACTGTTGTTCCTGCTAAGTTCTTTTTTGTAATCCGGAACTATATTAACAATGCCTCTGCTTATCACCGCTGTTATGGTCACTACCATAACCAGCCCTATTAATCCGTATATAATACTTTCTCCATGTTCTTCTAAAAATACTTCCACTACTATCCCCCTATTATTTTTGAAATCTCGTAAGCGTCCATATTTCCAGCAGCTAAGATTACTGTCATTATTATTCCTAATAATGCTATGGTTACTATTCCGCTTACAATAACTCCACCATGTTCTGATATAAACTGTTCCATAATATCCCCCTTGTTTTTTTCTCATAAAACCTGTCTGCTATTTTGATTAATATATACTTATTAAACGGTTACCGATACAAATATTCCATAAAATCCCATTATTAATAGTACAAATATTATTCCGTATACCAGACACTGCCCTGCCTCTGATAATAATTCTTTCATTTCACCACCTCCGAAATTGAAGATGTAAACACTAAAATCATTAACAACATATCAACTATAATCTTTAATACTCCAAGAAACATTGGTATAACTGAATACATTGCCGCTATTCCGATTCGGTCTTTGTTTTTCATTTCTTCTGTCTGACCTGACAGCTTATTATTTCTATCTATTATTGCACCTATCTGCTTAGTTGACTGCTCTCTGCCCAATTCGTTTATTGAATAAAACATCTTTACTGATGATTTCACATCCGGTAAGTCAAACTCTTTTAAAACATTATCATATGGCTCAATTCCAACAGGATATCGTTCAAAATCAATCAATAATTTTCTCACCGGTCGTTTTAATATAAATGGTGTATCCTCATATGATCCTTCTATTGCTGACTGAACTGTATCATTTTGAAGATTAATAGCCACATCTCTTATCCAATCAGGAAAAATCTTGTATATTTCACGTTCCAGTCTTTTCTTTGCTTTTTTGTAATTTATTCTTTCCATAAAACTTAAATCTGATATATTATTGTACCCTTTTTCTACTAAGGCATAGTATTTTATAACCATATTGTCGGGCAAAGCCCTTTCTTCTTTTAACCAGTCAAAATTTAATCGTTTAGTTATTGCAAGATAAGTAAATATCATTGCCATTATTAATATCATTGAACATACCTGATATAATCCATGCTCGGTAAACTTGTAATCCTTAGGTATCAAATATGCCATAAATCCACAGGTTATCAGTGTTGATGCAATGGATATTAAAACATTTCGTCTTGTTCTATCCACATTTCTTATAAATGTTAAAGTCCTGTCACTCCAATTTTTTATATCCTCCAACAAAATATCTATATACGTTTCATAATTTCCACCATAATTTTCTATTTTTATAATAAATTTATGTAATGATTTAATTCTTCCACAGTTGTATTCTTTCTCAATTATTGCCAATGCGTCCTCATAAATATTCGCTGACTTGTTAGAATCAATATTTACTATTGCTTCCTCAATTACTTCTCTCATCTCTATGGAACTTACTTTTTGGGCATCTAATAATGCCATTCTAATCTTTGGTTGTTTCTTAAAAGAGTAAATCATTTGTTCCATATACAAAACTACATCATTATACTTGGCTAAATATTGCTTCTTTATTCTGTCCTGCTTCTCTAAAAAAACATTACATACTACTATTGTCAGAACACATATCAGCCCCGGTATAAGTTTAAGTCTGTACGCTAAACATATGACTGCCACCACGCTAACTCTCTTTAATAAATTTTTTATATTTTTCATTCTTCATTCTCCTTTAAAAAAGGATTCTTAATTCCCGCTAATTCAAATTTTCTCTTTATATCAAGAGGCAAATCTTTAGTTAATATCTTTCCATCCTCATATATCATTGTCTTTCCATTCTTCTCATCCTCTCTCGAAAGACAAATAACCTGTGCCACCTTTCTTTTTATCTTTTCTCCTTCTTTTACAACAGACCGTATCTGTACTCCAATGTCAATAAAAGAATACACATCATTTTCGTTAATTGTCTGTCCCATATTTCTTAAACGATCAGGGAGTTTGCTAACATCATCAAGATGCACTGTGGTCAGGCAATGTACGCCTGCAGAAATATTTTCCATTAGGAACCGGACCTCTTCGCCTCTTGCTTCTGCTAGCAAAACCCACGTAGGTAACTGTCTCTTACTTGCCTTTAATGCTTCTGAATATCCAAATGTATCGCTTATTTTAATTTCAACGCAATCTTTGCCTGGATTAATTGCTGAATATCGTAGTTCAAGGTTATCTTCTATGGTATATACTCTTTCATACGCTGGAATAAACTGGGTTAAATACTTTACATATTCTGTTTTTCCTACCCCCGGTAATCCCCCCACTACTACTGTACAATGAGCTCGTATGGCATTCTCCATAAAAGTATCTATATCCGCATTACAGTAATCATCTTTAACGATGCTGTCCCTGTTAATTCTTCTTACTGCTGGTGTCTTTCTGATACTTATGCTAATCCCCGTGTTAGTTACTGAGTCATGCAAAATTGATATTCTTAAATTATCCGTTTCTGCCTCAAGTAATGGGTTATTCTTATTAAACTGTACGTTCATTAAATTGCTTATTCTTGTATAAAACTGCTGAATAAAATTATCGTCTAATGTAAAGCCTTTAATTTTATACCTTCCCTTATTTAAATCATTAACCCATAATCCCTGACTCCAATTTATATCCGTAATATTCTCATCCAAAATAAATTTTAAAAGATTTCCAAAAGCCTTATCCTGCAATGAAAGTTTCCTCATTCTTACTTCCCCCATCGTCTAATTAATCAATTATAAACACATCCAAATGTATACCTACCTACTTTCCTGCGGTAGGAATCTTTCCTGCAATGCTGTCAAATGTAACAGAAGTTGTGTAGCTTCCAACTACATCCTGTACTGCCTTGCTAATAACCGGGCCAATTGCATATGCAACGCCTACTAAAAGTAAAATACAAACTGCTATAAAAACAGTCTTACCATGTTCCTGCAAAAAAACGTCCATTATATTTCTCCTTTCTTAACTTATTCCTAAGAACAAACATAAAATAAACAAATGAATTTATGACTGTCTAAGATAATACGACTTTTACGAAAATGTCACTTATACTTACTTCATCTATTCATATATTACGTTGTGTTCTTTTGGTAAATCGATATTAGCACCTCACTTTTTCATTGTCAACACTTTATTTATACTTTATTACATTTTGTTGTTAGCTGTTTATGTGATGTTTTTGTAAAAATTCAGTTTTTATGCAGTAAATCAAAGAAAAACTTTCCCAAAAAAGTTGCAAAATGTCACATGCCTTTTTCAACTTTTTTATCCAAACTTGGCTTGCAATTCTCAACCGGATTTTAATTAATGAAATTTTCAAAGAATTTTCTTATTAAGTCCCAAAAAAAAACAGCCATAGCATATCAAGCTACAAACTGCCTTTCATTTATTTTTAATAATCTTTACCTTTTCAATTTTTTTAATTTCTGTTAATTATTTTATAACCATTCTATAAATTTTAATTTTCCCGAACAACTATTATATTTTCACATTCCATATAGCCTTCAGGTTTGCTTTCTGTTATTATTGTTGCTCTGCCAAACTGCTGGAATGTTACCGGGCTTATTTTGTCAAATTTTGACTGATCAGCCAAAACATAGCATTCTTTACACTGCTCCATTGCCTTATTTTTTACAAGTGCTTCACTTGTATCAGGAGTTGTAAAACCTGCTTTTTTCGTTAAACCATTTGTTCCAAAAAAACCTTTTGTAAAATGAAATTTTTTAAGAGATGCTGCTGCATATCCTCCAACAAGAGCTTCTGTTGAACCTTTTAATTCTCCCTCAATAAGAATAACTTTGTTTCCCTGCAACGCAAGTTTTTTTGCGTGAGTTACTGCATTAGTTACAAAAACAGATTTGCTGTTTTTTAAGTAACCTAACATATAGCCTGTTGTTGTTCCTGCATCTATATATACAAAGTCTCCCTGTTCAACCAGACTTGCAGCATATTCTGCAATCATATATTTCTCTTCCTTGTTCTGCTCAACTCTCTGTTCCACAGACGGTTCTTCCGTAATTACATCTTCCTCCAGGGCAACTGCACCACCGAAAACCTTTGTCAACTTTCCTGCATTATGCAATGCAATTATGTCACGTCTGATAGTTGATTCTGACGCATTAAGTACTTCTTTTGCTTCAGTTACTGTAATGCTCTTTTTCTCATTAACCAACTCTAATAATAATCTATGCCTTTGTTCTGTTAACATTTTTCCTCCGTGATGGATAAATAATCCACAAAAGCAGTGCCCAAGGTTAATTTTGAGCACTGCAAATATTTTTAATTTAAGCTACTTTTTTCTTTAATGCTCCAAGTAATACTGCTGAAACGATTGTGCCTGCAACTAATGCTACAAAGTACATTAATCCGTTTCCAACTACAGGGAACACGAAGATTCCACCGTGAGGTGCCATCAATGTACAATTAAATACCATTGATAATGCTCCTGCTAAGCCTGAACCGATAATACATGCAGGTAATACATGTAATGGATCTGATGCTGCAAAAGGAATTGCACCTTCTGTAATGAATGCAAGTCCCATAATAAAGTTTGTTGGTCCTGCTTCTCTTTCTTCTTTTGTAAATTTATCTTTAAATAATAATGTTGCAAGTGCGATTGCGCAAGGTGGAACCATACCACCAATCATAACTGTTGCCATAATGTCGTAGTTGCCTGCTGCAATCTGTGCAACACCGAAAACGTATGCTGCCTTGTTGAATGGGCCACCCATGTCGATTGACATCATTCCACCTAAAATCAAACCAAGTAATATCTTACTTGAACCTGCCATTCCTTCAAGTCCACTGTTAACTCCTGTATTAATTCCACCCATAATAGGTTCAACTACATAAGTCATAAATATTCCGATAATCAAAATACCAACTACAGGATAAATAAGTACCGGTGCGATTTTTTCAAGTGCGTCAGGAAGCTTATCGCATAATTTTCTTAAACCGATTATTAAATAACCTGCAACGAAACCTGCAACTAATGCTCCAAGGAAACCTGACTTACCGTTTGCTGCAATCATACCACCTACAAAACCAACTGCAAGTGCCGGTCTGTCTGCTATTGCCATTGCTATATAACCTGCAAGAACAGGAAGCATAAAGCCAAATGCTGTACCACCAATGCTCTTAAACATTGCTGCCATAGGTGTAATTGTACCAAAATTAATTCTCTGATCAGCAGGAAGTGAATTAATATCAACATTTAAACCATCAATAAGAAATGCTATTGCAATAAGTATACCACCGCCAACTACGAATGGGAGCATGTGTGATACACCATTCATAAGCTGTGTATAAATCTGATGTCCGATACCTTTGCCGGATTTACTAACTTCTGTATTAATGCTACTTTCAGAGCCTGATTTGTAAATAGGTGCATCGCCTGCAATTGCTCTGTCTATAAGCTGGTCTGCCTTACTGATTCCATCTGAAACCTGACATTCAATAACTTTCTTTCCGGCAAATCTGTCCATTGGAACCTTAGCATCTGCTGCAACTATAATACAATCTGCCTCTTCAATTTCTTTAGCTGTAAGAACATTCTTAGCTCCACCTGAACCTCTTGTTTCAACTTTTATAAAGCACCCCTTAGCCTTAGCTGCTGTTTCAAGACCTTCTGCTGCCATGTATGTGTGGGCAATTCCTGTAGGACATGATGTAACTGCCAAAATTTTTGTTGAATTTTCTTTTGCTTCACATGTGTCTGCCAATCTTTCATCAATACTCTTCTTTTCATCATCGGCCTGATCAATAATTTCCAGAAATTCTTCAACGCTTCCTGCACTTCTTAATGAGTCTGAGAAATTCTGGTCCATCATCATAACCGATAACTTACTTAAAACACTTAAATGCACATTATCTTCTGTGTTAGGTGCTGCAATTAAGAAAAGTAATGTTACCGGTGCATCATCTAATGCCTCAAAGTCAACTCCATTCTTAACTACCATTGCTGCAAGTCCCGGCTTGTCAACTGCATCACATTTTCCGTGAGGAATACCAATTCCAAGTCCTATACCTGTTGTACTTTCTTCCTCTCTTGCATAAACCTGCTTACGATAAGCTTCCTTGTCATTAATTTTCCCACTAGCACACATTAAATCAACTAACTGATCTAAGGCTTCACTTTTTGTCTTAGGTGTAGCTGTAAGGGAAATACTTCTTGGATCAAGTAAATCTGTAATTCTCATAATAGCCTCCATTTCCGTAATTAATCTTTCTTCATTAATTACATATTTTTTATTTTAATTTTTAATTAAATTCTGTTAGTTATTATTTTTTGTCCATTATTTTATAATAATTATTTTTCTTTTATTATTTTCCCATAACCTGATTGTAAACATTTATAATTTCTTCTTTTGTTGCAAGATTTTCTGAAAAAGCGCTTGCACTTCCTGATGCAACACCCATATGGAAAGCATATTCGTAATCCTGTTTTTCGATCCAACCTGCCACAAAACCTGCAACCATTGAATCTCCTGCGCCTACGCCATTAATAAGTTTTCCTTTTGGTGCAGGTGCATCAAATACCTGGCCATCTTCTGCAATAAGAACTGCCCCTTCTCCTGCCATAGAAACAAGAACGTTTCTGGCTCCTTTTTCCTGAAGCTTTCTTCCATAAGGAATAACTTCTTCTCTTGTTATAAGCTTAACATCAAATATTTCGCCTAATTCGTGATTGTTAGGTTTAATGAGAAATGGATGGTACTCTAAAACATTTAAAAGTAAATCCTTTGTTGCATCAACAACAATCATCACTCCTCTGTCTTTTAAATCTGCCATTATGTCTCTATAAATATTGTCGCTCATAGATGAAGGAATACTTCCTGCAAGAACAAGTACATCTCCTTCTTTAAGCTGATTAAGCTTGTCCATTAACTTGTTAACCTTTTCTTCACTAATGTCAGGTCCTGCTCCGTTAATCTCTGTTCCGTCAATAGATTTAAGTTTAAGATTAATTCTTGAGATTCCATTTTCAATAGAAATAAAATCAGATTTAATTCCCATGTCATTTAATCTCTTAACGATTTCATTTCCCGTAAAGCCTGCCACAAAACCAAGGGCTGTACTTTCAAATCCTAAGTTCTTTAAAACTGTTGATACGTTAGTTCCTTTACCTCCCGGTAAAATTAATTCAGAACTTGTACGATTGGTAAGTCCTAATTTAAAATCATCTACCGACACAATGTAATCAAGTGATGGATTAAATGTTACTGTATAAATCATTTAATATTCCTCCTTGCATGATATTTTGTATGTTATTTTCTGTAATAGTTCTTTCTGTTGTTGATATAATTTTATCTTCAAACTCATTCAAAGTCAATCATTATCATTCATTTTATTTAAGAAATTTATGACGGATTTTCACTTAGTTAGTGCAATTTTCTAATTTTCGCTTATTTTATAATACAAAATTAGGAGTCGCATAAATTGCAACTCCCGCTTTTATTATAAACATATTTTATTTTATTATTGCTGTTGATATTGACCATGGTTTTAAATCAACCTTTACACATTCATTGTTCATGCGTAAATATACCGGAATATCATTATCTGTCTGATTAAATAAAACAATTACGATTTATGAATTTTCAGTCTTCTTCTTTTGCTGTTTTGCAACTATTTTCATTAAAATATTTGAAGGCAATAATTTTTGTCCCATAACTGCAAGCTTCATTTTAAGTGATGGCACTATAATTACCTGCTTCTTTTTCATTCCGTGAATTGCTTCTTTTACACAAAATCTTGGTGTAATTCCTCTTAAAGCAAAAATTACATCTGCATTTTCATTAAATTCCGTATCAACCGGTCCCGGACAAAGTGCCCCAACATAAATATTGCTTCCCTGCTCTTTTAATTCCTCGGCAACAGCCTTTGTAATGCTTACTACATAAGATTTTGTGGCATAATATGTTGCCATATAAGGTCCTGCCGGAAGAAGCCCTGCTGATGAAGCCACATTTAAAATTCTTCCATAGCCCTGCTTCTTCATCTTTATAACCATCTTCTTAAACAAAATATGCATAGCCTTAATGTTAACATTTATCATAGAGACTTCTTTTCCTAAATCAGTTTCATCAAACTTTCCGCAAGTTCCAAAACCTGCATTGTTAATAAAAACATCAACCGGCTCATCTGCTATATTTTCAAAAAACTGATAGCATTCGCCCTCTCTTGATAAATCCGCAACAATAATCTTGCACGGAGTTCCAAGCTCTTCTCTTAACTTTTCAAGGCGTTCCTTTCTTCTTGCTGTCAAAATAAGCCTGCAACCCATCTTAGAAAAAGCTCTTGCAAACTCCATTCCTATACCTGAACTTGCACCTGTTATTACAACTGTTTTCTGTTTCATAAATCCTCCTGTCCGTTATCTGTCATTGATTTTGCTTTTTTTACACACTACTACCATTCGACTATTATCGCTGGCCTTCTCGCAGGTTGAAAGTGTTAATAATTTGTCTTTCTTTTTAATCTTCTCACCTGTGTCATACATCTTTCTCTGTTCTAAATTTGACACATATTCATTAAATTCATCCTTGCTGTTCCAATTTATTTTTTCATAATATTTAAAAGAATCCTTCTTATTCACTTCCATAACAAAAGCATACACAACCTTGTATGTCCCCTCTTCCGTCAACGTATCAAACTGCACTTCTTTATGACTTTCATAAAACTTCTTGTCTTTATACTTATTCAAATCTGCAAACATAGTTCCATTCTTCATATTATGACCATAAATAATCACATTATCAGAATTGGGATTAATGCCACACCCATCTCCTACAAAAGGCGTCCCATAGATGGAAGACTTCTTATTGAAATTTCTCTTTAAATAATATGAATAATCATCCTTAGTCTGCATAACCGGATAATCAATATTCGTATCCTTAATCTTAATCCAGCCCACTAAGTCATTATTCTTCTCGTATACTTTCTTATACTTCTTTAATATTTCAAAATCATTATATTGAATCTTCTCATCTTCATACTCACTTTCAACAAGCTTCTCCACATTATTGAAATTCTGCTTCTCATCATATGAAGTATAAAAATAATCTACAATTTTATACCCGGAAAAAACAAGTCCCACAAGCAGGACAAACATAATCAATCTGCTTTTTAAATTTTTCATATTACACCTTCAAATCTTTTTATTATTCTAACATACTTAAGGGAAAGATTTCAAAAAAATTTGTTTTACTGTCTAAACTTTGTTTATCTGAATTTAGCTTTAACGTGATATGAACTTTTTTGAGCTGAACTCAACCTAAACTTGCCCTGGGTCTTCCCTGAACTCAATTTAAACTTGCTGGATTTCAATCTGAACTTACCTGTTCTCTAGTATAATTAGGATGATTTTAGCAATTATGGATTCTGAGGAATTTTTGTTGTGAAAATCCGTAAAACTAGTCGAATGGACAAGCTTTACTCCTACATTTACGGATTTTACAGAGTTTCGGTTCGCTAATTCCGTAATAGCCATGAATTACGTGTGTATATAGTATTTCTGCCCAATGACACGTAATTTTCATTCAAACATCAATGTTTTTTCAACAATTTACGTGTCACACAACATTTCTTCCATACGACACGTAATTTCTACCGAAACAGCATGAATTCTTCAATAATTTACTTGTCACACAGCGTTTCTTTCATATGACACGTAATTCCTTCCGAAACAGCAAGGGGCTGCCGCTAATGCGACAGCCTCTTAAGATAATGTTATTATTTATTACTATCTTTCTCTCTGATTTCTACTTCAACATCACCATCTTTGCTTGTATCAGTATTAACTTTAAGATTGTTTTTGTCCAGATTTTCCTCATGTTCTTCAACCTCAACCTCTGTATCATCGTTAACTTTATATTTCTTAGTCTTAACAAAATCATTATCCTGACTCTTTTCTATAACATTTGAAATATGGCTTGTTAAGTCTTTCCCCGTTGCCGCATATGACACAATGTTGAATGCAAAAAATGAAAGCACCAATGTTGCAAAAACAACTGCGTATTTTAATCTGAATTTTTTTATTTTTTTGTTATTATTATTCATACTTTTCACCTTTCTTAAGCACTGGTCTGAAATATTTATTTCATCCATTGCTTCCTTATATAAATTATTCATTTAACCAATCCTCCTTTACAATTTCCCTTAAAGCATTTCTTGCTCTCATTAATCTGGTTTGAACTGTTGTTTCTTTTATTCTAAGTATTTCGGCAATTTCTTTAACCGAATACCCTTCATAATAATAAAGCTGCACCACTATTCTGTTTTTCTCTTTTAGTTTCATGACAGCTCCCAGCAAAACAGCTTTCTCATCAGATTTGTCCCTTGTATTAATAATTGGTTCGGAGTTCTCCAATGGAACAATTCGTTTTCGCCAAAATGATGTATTCATATTTTTCGATTCGTTAATTGCCACCCTTATAAGCCATCTTTTAACATGCTCATCATCCTTAAATTTTTCTTTTGATTTAAGCAATTTAATAAATACATTCTGCACAATGTCTTCTGCATCCGACCTGTTATTACAATAGGAAACTGCAATTTTGTACACATTGTTTGCATACATATTTACTAAATCAGCGTACCTGTTTGTATCCATTGTTTTCCTCCCGTGTTACTCTGAAAGATCTTTCTATCTATAAAACAATTCAAAAAGCAAATATATCACATTTTTATTTATTTTATTTATTTTTTTAAAAATCATATTCTACCCTTTTCCATATTTTTCAAAGCATTATTTTCAGGCTTTATATTAATACTAATTAGGAAAAATAATTTAGGAGGATTTTTATAATGGATTTATCAGAAAAAGAACTTTCAGTTATTCAGGATTTATTAAATGAAGAGGAGTTGTTGGTCAAAAAGTTTCAGATGCTTGCTGAGCATAGTCAGGACGAAACAATAAAACAGCAAATGCTTGATATTTCACAGAAACATCAGGGACACTTTAACTCAATTTATTCTTATGTAAAATAATTTGCTTTTTGAAAATCAGGAGGTTTAACTATGAATGAAGTATATACAGAAAAAGAAATTTTAGGCGACGCCCTTAATTCAGAAAAGAACGCGACTACACTTTATAACCTTGGAGCTAACGAATGTGTTCACGATAATCTTCGCGAAACAATGTTAGACTTACTTGCCAAGGAACATGATATCCAGGTTGATGTTTTTAATCAGATGCATACAATGGGCTACTATCCTACACCTGCCGCTGAAGCAAAAAAAGTGCAGGAGGCAAAAACAAAATTTGAATGTGGATTTAAGGCTGTGTAAATATACAAGTTGAATTCAAGTAACAAATAAGTAATTCCCCCATAGAAGCAAGTTTATGCATACTATGGGGGTAGATTCCAAGCTTTATTCTCATTGAAACTAATGGAATTTGCCCCATAGGATTGATGTTGCACCTATTATTGGGCAGATTTCAAGTTTCATATATGAAAGAATTACCATATATGGTACAAACTGTTATTTAATTTTCTGCCATACATCCCACTGGCCACATTTTTCAGGATCATCTCCTTTAGTCCACCATTTAGCTTTGTATACGTGACCATTACACGAAACATAATCACCACCTACATATACAGTTGATGCATCCCAAGTAGGATATTCACCGTTAGATGTTGTTGGGTGTGACTTTGTTGTAGTCTGCTGTGGCTTTGTTGTCTCAGGCGCCTTTGTTGTTTGTGCAACTGTTGTAGGCACTTTTGTTGTCTCGGAAACTTTTGTTGTAACCTGTTCTTTTGTTGTTTCAGGTGCTTTAGTTACTTCCTGTTCTTTTGTTGTTTCTACCGGTGTAACCTGTGTAGATTTTGTAATGCTGAAATCACCAATATTACAAGCTCCTCCATCAGAAACCAAAGTTAACTTATATGTACCCTTTGCAGTAAAATTAACTGAAATCTTATGACTTATAAATTCTGTCCATGAACTACTTGCTGTTATAGCTTTTGTTGAAACAGCATTGTCATTAAGTTTTACAATAATATTTTTTGCATTATATTTACTGTCTCCTGCTGCCAAGTTTAAGTCAATTGTATAATTTCCTTTTTCAGGTACTCTAATATAATAATCTAAATAAGAACCATTATTTAAATTTCCTGCATATGTAACATTACCTGAGTTATTTATTGTAATTGACTTTGTTTTGTCTCCAAAAGAATCAACCTTTACTGTTCCAGGTAACTGAGTTACTATAGCTTTTCCACCTGTTCCAACTACTGCTGTAGCTGATTTATAAATCTGATTTAAAAGACTATAATCAGCATTTTTGCTATCCTGACTAATTTCCCAAATCATAATTCCGCCGGCATTTTCTGCTGCAAAGCTTGCTTTCTTTGCCATTGTATTAAGTCCGTTATAATAAACTGTTGTTCCGTTAATTACTGCTGAATCTTTATATGCATTAGCTGAATCTTTGGCAACTATATCTGCATAAGAAGCCCAGTTTGGTCTTTCATAGAATGGAACTCCAAGTACAATCTTTGAAGCATCTACTTTTCTTGTTACGTTCCAATATTTAAATGAATCCGTAATTAAACTATATGGTGAATGACCCGAACCCTCATTTCCGTCATATGCCATTACGTTAATCCAATCAACCATACTAAGAACTTCGTCTGTCTGATATGTTCCACTATTAGCAGCAACTGCTGATGATAAAGTCAAACCTCTCTGTGTTAAACCTTCTCTTAAATATCTCATAAATGAAGTAAACTGACTTGCTGAACTTGCTGTAGGATATTCCCAGTCAATATCTACTCCATCAAATCCGTATTTATCAACTACTGATAAAATACTATTTGCAAGGCTCTTACACTTTGCGTCTGTGTTAGTTGCTTTTTCAAAAGTATACTGACACTGTGTTCCATCTGAATATGACCATCCGCCTACTGCCATTTCAACTTTTGTATCATTATTATGTGCTGCTGTAATCAGACTTTTAATCACATTGGCAGAACCATCTACTGAATCTAATACGCCTGATGCATTAGGCAATGCAAAAGAATAAATTACTGTTGTTAATTTGTCCCACTGAATTGTTGATGTAATATCGCCATACCAGTTAGGATAATATGCAACTGCCTTAAAGTTCTTTCCATATTTTCCCATAGTACTTGGAATATCAACATTTACTTCAGGCTCTTTCATACTCTCATTACCATATACTTCCATTTCCCACAAAGAATAACCGTAAGGTAAAGCTCTCTTAATTCCCTGAAGTTTTACATATTTTGCATTTGTATTTATTGCGATTGTTGTATTTCCTCCGGTCTGATTATTTAAAGTCTTTGCTGTTGTCCAATTTGTTCCATCATTTGAAACTTCAATTCGGTAATCTTTTCCATATGCAGCTTCCCATTTCAAAACTACATTGCTTACTTCATAAACTTTTCCTAAATCTATGTAAGCCCATGCATTATCTGAAAAATCTGATGACCATCTTGTTCCTTCATCACCGTCAACTAAATTCTTTCCGGAGAAAACATCACTTTCACTTCCTGAAACTGTTACAGACTTGTTCTTAGAAATTAAGTTTCCGTCTGTCTGTGGTTTAGTTGTAGGTGCTTCTGTAGGAGCCAATGTAGGCACTTCTGTTGTTGGCGCCACAGTTGTAGGTGCTACTGTTGTAGGCATTTCTGTTGTTGGTGCTTCTGTTGTTGTTTCAGGTTCACTAGGCTTATTTGTTCCCGGCATAACAGTCTCACTTGATGCCGGTTCAAGAATTAATTTTTCCCACGTTCCAACTGCTGTACCGCACGCATGTAAAATACCTGATGTTGTATCATTAATATCAACCTGAACATAGTAATTATTAACTAATGTTCTAAGTGCATAAGTTCCATCTGCCTGTTTCTCAGCATAAAACTTTTCCCATGTTCCAATTTCATTGCTTCGTGCAATAATAGGATTCTCTTTGTCTGTGTCATCAAAAACAGCACATAAATATTTATTGTTTGCTCTTGACTGTAATGAAATTGTTCCATCACTGTTTTTAATTACTCTAAACTGTTCCCAACCACCTGCTGATGTTCTATTAGCAATTAAGTTTGATTGACCATTATTGTCAGCACAAACATACTTGTTAGATATCTGTGCTTTTATAGCAAGGTAATCATTGTCATTTAAATCTTTTTCTGCAAAAACAGTTGTTCCCGGCATTGCTTTTTTGATAGCATTGTAAACCATTCCGTTACTGCTCTTGCTTCCTGTTCCAACTGAGTTAGCTCCCCAATTATTTCTAATTGTATCTTTTGAGTCAGATTTTGGATTAACTTTGTTTGTATTTTTTTCGTTATAAATTCCCCAAGAACCTGAGTTGTTAGTCTTGTAAGACCACGATGTGTAATGAATGCCTTCTTCATTGAATCTGTTCATTACATAATTCCATGCATCCTCCAGTCCAAAGCATGTAAACTCACCAATATATGTAGGCACTCCATAGTTAGCATTTTTTATGCTACTGATAATGCTTTCGCATGAATTCTTCTGTCCTGCCAAATCATTAATGTAATTCCATGTATAATGATGATATTCATACATTACGTTAGTCCAACCATAATTTTTAGGATTTGGAAGATTAGATGTTCCCCAACATGATTCCATTATAATTATGTGGTTCTTGTCAACTGAACGAATGGCATTATACATATCGTTGTAAAAAGCCCAATGTTTTGAACCTGTTGTTCCTGCCTTCTCACCCGGTTCATTTAAAGTATCATAAGCTGCTACTGCCGGATTGTTTGCATAACGGACTGCAACTTTTTTCCACAATTCCAAAGTCTTATTTTTGTTGTAACCATTAGAGAAAAATGTTACTTCAGATACATTGTCTATTACCTCACCTGAATGATCCTGTCCATTCTGTGAACCGAAAGCACCATGTAAGTCTAATATTACATAAATTCCTCTTTTGCTACATTCTTCAATAAACCAGTCCAACTTCTTAAATGCATTATCTCTTAAAACCCAATCATTCTTAGAAGAATCATATCTGTACAAATTCATGTAAGTAAATGGTACTCTTATGGCACTCATTCCCATTTCTTTGCAATTATCAAAATCTGATTCTGTCCAATAATTGTCTTCATAATAATCTAAAAGATTATACATTTCACTTTCGCCAAATCTGCTTTTCAAATTTGACATAATAGTTTTCTGGTCCCTTGTGCTAGTTGAACACATCCAACTTTCCTGTACAAATAATCCTCCGGCATTAGTACCTCTTAAGTAAACATTATTCCCCTTTCCATAATTGTTTCTTATAGATGTACCATTACACTTAAGAAAATCATTTGATGTGAAGCCTGCTGTAGCTCCACTAACTTTTTCGGCCATTCCCGGAACAAAACTGCCTGCCATCATACCAAATACCAGACAAAAACTTAAAATTCCAGCTAATAGTCTCCTTCCATTAAAACGCGATTTTTTCAATTCACTTTCCTTCCCTTCTCTCGCATTTGTGACTTTTGTACAAATCACTTTTAAAATTATAGTTGTTTTAGTGTGTTTTTACTATATTTTAAAAATTCTTTTATGGGGTTTTTAAAATTTCTTGCAAATTGCATTTATTATGGCAAAAAATTTTGTGTAGTTTTACTATTTTTACTTGCTATTTTTATCATTTTGTGTTGCATTTTCTCTATTTTGTAAGTAAAAACAGTTCTAAAGCTGTGGTTGGATATTGATTGTAACGTTATGCTTATTGTTATGTGACGTGAAATGCCACAACATTTGGCTGTTTGGGGTATAAAAATACCACCTGTCAACTAATTGTGTTGAAAGGTGGCACCCTTTAAATTACTATTTAACTTTTATTGTTATTGTAACTTTCTTCTGCTTGTAGTTCTTAGTTTCCTTTATAGTTACTGTTAATTTTACTTTTCCCTTTTTAAGGGCTACTAACTTACCTTTCTTGATTTTTGCAATCTTCTTGTTAGATACTTTGTATGTAACTTTTCCATGACCTTTGTTAGCTTCTATTTTAATTTTAGCCTTTGCACCAACCTTCATTTTCTTCTTAGGTGATTTAATTTTTAAACTCTGGTTAGCCTTTGCTATTGTAAACTTAGTTGTTAAGCTTCCTGTGTAGTTGCCCTTAAAAGTAACTTTCACATCATATGTTCCTGCATCTTTTCTGCCATTAGCATATGAAATTTGAAAATCGCAAATAGTATGTCTTTCCTGCTTCTAACACAGGTGTCTAAAGATATATCTTTCCATCTACTGTTGAATAATAACTAAACCAACTTATTTTCTTTCTCTTCGCATTCAGGCAATCCTGTTAAACTTGTAGCTATGCTCAAAAATCCTGCCAAAACTGTAGCTGAAATTACAACTTTCCAGTTTACTTCTGACATAACTGCTGCTGTTCCCACTGTTGCAACAAAGGTCTGGGCTATGGTTCTGATTGCTCGCATTATTGCCGCTTTCATCCATATTTTTGTATTTTTACACATAAAACTAATCTTCGATTTAATCTTCTACTATATATATACGTAAAAAAACTTATATGGTTCAAAAGAAAAAATGTGAATCCGTAAAAAAAGAAATTGGAAACGCAAACGCATCTCCAATTTCTGTATATTTATTATTCTTGTAATTCTAGCCCTGCAATCCATTAGACTGTCTTATCATATCTTCAACAACAATATCGTAAATCTCGCCTATGCTGTTGCAATATTCCAAAACCTTCCAAGGTTCATTTGTATGAAAATGTATTTTAATCAAATCTTCATCACCAACTGCTATTAAACAGTTTCCTTCAAAATGCTCTGTAATGTAGTCTGATATTTCATCTTCATCCAAATCTTCATCTCTTCTATCTATAAGAAGCTGTGTATCGTAACGATATGCAAACTGATCTTCTTCCACATCAATACTGTTAATTTCTGACATTATTAATCTCCCTTCCATAATCAAATATTCAAATAATACTAAGTAAACTTCTATGCCGAACCTAATTAACTTAGTTTTTATATATATTCTAATCAAGTTAGGCATATGAAACTAGTTAATATAATACAACTTTCACTAACTATGTCAAGATTATTTAATTTAAAAATCTCGTTAAAAATTTACCAATCATTTTGATATTATTTTAAATTAGTTTTCTATTAACTTTTATTTTTTATTTCAATTTAAACTTTACATAAACCGGATCATGGTCTGAATAAGTATAGCCTGTGTTAATATTATCATATTTTACACATTCTATATTGTCTGAAATAATAAAACCATCCAGCGTAACTGTATAAGTTACTCCCGGCTTATATTCCATATCTGCATTTCTTGCACTATTCCAAAGATTGTCTTTTTTCTCATCAGATAACTGATCTATGCAGAAAGAAAAATTACTTGGAAGTTTCTTTCTTGGAAAAGGATAAGCCCATGATTCCCTGTTTTCTGAATCATCTTCAGAGGCTTTCAAATCGTGGTTAAAATCCCCGCCACACAAAACATAATTGCCTGCCTTGTACTCTTTTTCCAAATCAGAAACCAACATATTACTCTGTCCCTCACGTATTTCATCACTGTTTCCGTAAGCAGACATATGAAGTTCAAAAATAACTAATTCCTTTCCATTGTCTACAGGAACCCTTGAAATACTATAGCATCTGTCCAAATCAAAAAACTTGCTAAAAGATGTTGAAACCGGAAAACTTCTTCTTAAAGAATCCGTAATGCTATATTTTGAAAACAACGCAAGTCCTGACTTACTGCTTCCGTGAGGCTGGGTAAACGGATAAAACAAAAATGCTGAATCATAATTTTGTGCAAACACACAATCATAATCTTTCATAACATTTTTTAATAATGAATACTCATTTACATGATAACTTCTGGTAGAGTTTAAATCCACTTCCTCGATTAAGGCAAAATCAGGATTATATGACTTAACCAGCTCACCTGCGCCGTTAACAGTTGAGATAACACTTTTCTTGCTCTTTGCCCATGATGACTTACCGCCATCCATAAAGAAACTGAAATCCGGTGTGTACGCACCAAAACCAATGTTATAAGTAAGTGCTGAATATTCCTTTCCTGTAGAAAGTTTTTCGCTAGCTTTAGACTGCTCAATACGGCTTTCAACCTTTAATTTCTTATTGTCTTCAATGCGATGATAACTTGCATATAAGTAAATAATATATCCAATTAATACAACCACAATTACTGCTATGGCAATGCCAACTATCTTTAAAATTCTCTTCACTACTTTATTCATTTTTTGTACCTGCTTTTTCTTATTTAATTAGAGTGTCAAAACTCCTATGGCTTTATTAAAAACATTTGTCCAAAATATCCGGATCCAAACCTTTTCTTCCTGTTACCATTCCAATTCCAAAATACAAAATTCCACCTACAAGAAGTCCCCAAACAACTGCGTTAAGTCCTGCAATATTAATAAAATATGTTGCAAAAATATAAGTTGCAATTGCGCCTACGCTGCTACAAACTGCCGCCTGCTTTGTTCCTTTTTTCCAGAACAAACCGCCAACAAGTGGCCAGAAGAAAGTACATTCCAAACCACCAAATGCAAACATATTAAGTACGAAAATAATATCAGGTGGATTAATTGTAAGAACCATAACTACTATACCTAATATAATTGTAATAACTGTACTTATCGACTTAACATTTTTCTCGTATGACTTATTTTTTTCAGGATCATCTTTTATAACATAATTCTTCCATAAATCCTTTACAATTGCGGCTGTGGCAAGAATCAAAAGCGAATCAGCCGTAGACATTACTGCAGCCATTGGAGCTGCAAGGAAAATTGCCGCAACTCCTGTTGGCATAATTTTTTGAACAATATATGGAATAAAATAATCTGATGTTGGAAGGTTATCCACATCAACGAATGCTCCTGCCCAAGTTCCTGCAAGATGCATGCCAACAATTACAAAGCTACATGTTAATACACCAATCCACATTGCCTGATGCATACTCTTCGTATTCTTAAATCCCATGGCACGAACTGCAGTCTGTGGAAGTCCCAATGTTCCAAAACCTACCAAAATCCAGAAACTAAGCAATCCTCCCGGTGTGTATTTTGAAAAAATATCATTATAAACATTAGGCAAATTATTGGCAAGTCCTGCATCAATTGATGCCAAGCCTCCACCTGCTTTAAGAACAAAAAATATAAATAAAAATGTTCCCACACACATTACAATTCCCTGAATTGTATCTGTAATTACTACAGCACTAAATCCACCAACAGCTGTGTACAATACAACAACGGTTCCAAAAATCAAAAGCGAAGTTACGTGGTCCAATCCTGTTATTGAAGCAATAAGTGTGGCTCCACCTGTAAACTGGCTTATCATCTGCGCAATAAAGAAAGCAATAAGACCAACACTTGTAATAATTACAAGAGCTGAACTTTTGTATCTTGCCTTAAAATATCCAACTACAGTTACTGCTCCTGTTCTTCTTGAAACCAGCGCCAACTTGTTTCCTAGCACTCCAAGCACTAAAAAAGTAACCGGCACCTGAATTGCTGCAATCCAAGCCTGAGCATAGCCATATGTAAGTCCTGCTGCGCCCGGTCCTGAAATAAAAGAACTTGCTGAAGTATAAGTTGCCATAATAGTCATGGCAAGAACTATACCATTCATATTTCTTCCACCAATAAAATACTTCTTCTCCTCAGAAGTATTCAAACTCTTTTCTGCCTTTCTGCTATAAACAAAACTTACTACCACATTAAATAATAAATATCCTAGAAAAACTGATAAAATTATAATCTGATTACTGTTCATCTTCGCATTCCTCCTCATCATAAGAGAAATCTACAAACACAAATTTTAGTAACCAGAACACCCCAATAATTGCCAAAATTATTGTGCCAAACACAGAAACCACGAACCATAAAGGCATATGGAATAAAGTGCCTCCTTTAGAATTCAGTAAAAATGCTGTAAGCACGTGCCACAAAAAGCATACGACCACAACTAACATTGTAGCTTTAATCTCTTTAAGACACTGCTTATGCTTCTCTTCCTTTGTTAATTTTTTCATTATAAACTCCCTTTTAATACTTTTTATAATATTATTTTGCAATTCATCTACTTGAATCTTGCAATCCATAATAAAAAAAATCATTATGTTTTCTAACATACATTCTCAGATTATACCATTTATACGTTTTAAATGCTATTATTTGAATTATTATTACTACTGTAAGCCTTTTTGTAAAGGAATTTCTGTAACAATCCACTTTTTCCTAAGAAAAATGTATTATCTTTCATTTTCTTTACTTAGAAGATTTTTATTTTTGAAATAATCAATTTTCATAAAATGTTTTACTTCTTCAAGTGTATTTGCTGCTACTGTTTTAGCTTTCATACTTCCTTGATACAATATATCATAAACATCCGGAAGACGTTGTTCCCACATTTTACGACGCTCTCTTATTATTTCTAATTCTTTCTGCATTACATTATTTAGGAATTTTTTTACTGTTACATCTCCTAATCCACCTCGCTCATAATGAGCTTTTAATTCATCTAAATTCTTATAATCTGGCATAAACTCTTTAAAATGTTCCGGATTACAAAACGCCTCCAGATACGTAAATACCAGATTACCTTTTGTGTGTCCCGGATCTTCTTTTCGAATATGTGTAGGATCTGTATACATAGACATAATTTTAGATTTTATAACATCCGGTTCATCAGAAAGATAAATACAGTTTCCCAATGATTTACTCATTTTTGCTTTTCCATCTGTTCCCAGTAAACGAAAACACGCCTGATTCTCCGGAAGAATGATATCAGGTTCTGTCAATGTTTCACCATATGTATCATTAAATTTACGTACAATCTCTCTCGCCTGTTCTAACATTGGCATCTGATCTTCACCTGCTGGGACTGCTGTTGCATGAAATGCTGTAATATCTGCAGCCTGACTAATTGGATAGCAAAAAAAAACCACTGGTATACTTGCTTCAAAATTTCTCTGTTTTATCTCACTCTCTCTTTTAATGAGCCTACATAATGTCCCACATGAAGTCGTCCAGTAGGACGATCTCCTGTTAAAATAATCTGTTTCATTTCAAAATCTCCTTTAGTTAAATTCTTTTTCCAGGCATGATTGCCACTCATTGTTCCATTGTACGTTATCAGAAATAAGAAAAGCTGTCAGTCCATGCAATAAAGCCCATAATCTTGTTAACCTAGTAAGTGACTCCTCAAACGATATTCCAATTTCTTCTGCCAATCGCCCATACTGCTCACGAAAAACATTATATGGAGGATAATTTTCCTCCTTTTTTTCCATTGTAAATTCTATTTTTATATATGTATTGCGATACATAAAACTATAATATGTCGGGTGTTCAATATAAAAATTAATATAAGCGTATGAAAGTGTCCTAATATTCTCCAATGCATTCCTCTTTTTCTCAGCTTCTTTTGACTTTAAATATAAGGTAAATTCTTCAGTAACATATTTCTGACATTCATAAATATATAAGTGAATGTTACCATTGTCAACATTTGTCTATCTCAATTTATAAACTTGCGTCATCCCATTCTTGACATAGAGCCTTATATAAGTCCTCTTTCTTACTTTTAGATGAATTTTGACGACACTTATGACGACACTTTTACAAAATATCCTCATAAACACGAAAAAAAGGCATTCCCGAAATCTTCGGGAATGCTTATATTTTTGTATTTTCAACTTTTTCCAGTACCATTTTAGTACCATTTAAAGTAAGTACTTAGCTTTCATATATCCAACTACACCATTATACTCAACTTTTGCATATCCTTTTTTAACATACATTACATTGACTTTGGTTTTGTTTGGAAGTTTTTTCTTTAGGACTTTTGTTCTTGTTTTGTTCCAGATGTTCAATCCTTTCTTTGTTCCAAAAACTTCCTTAGTCCAAGTCTTTTTGAACTTTTTAAACGTTCCGTAAGTACTTTTCAACTTAGCCGGAGTATCGCCCCACTTTCCAAGATAGAAATGTGGAGTATCTACAGGGCTAACCCAGTCACCACCCCAGGCAAGCCCTACTTTCTTTGACTTGGCAATTTTTGCCACTTTTCTAATTGTTGCCTCGTCATACAAAAGTTTCTTGTCATTTATCGCAATATCAAAAGCAATGCCCCACTGGTGCTGACTGGAATAATCGCTTCCCTTTGCATTGGTTACAATGTTGCCTTTCTTGGTTCTTCCCTGAGCATAAAGTTCATCCTGCTGTGCCTTGCTTCTAAATCCCTGTGTAATAATAAGATATATTCTTTTCTTTGCACACTGCTTTAAAAGTAAAGTTAACTTATAATTAAGCCAAGGGTGTAACTTAGTTCTGTCAATTCTAATATCATGTGTTTTGTTCATTATTCTTCCTCACTTTCCACTTCCGGCAATCCTGCAACACTTGTTAACATACTAACCACTCCTGTTGTTGCAGAAATTCCAATTATTGAAACCCAATCGAGCTCTGTGATTAAATTTCCAACAATAATTAATGATACTGCTGTCTGTGCCATTGTTTTTACAGCTCTGACACCTGCTGCCTTAATCCATTTCTTTGTCTTGTCACTCATTCGTTTACTCCTTTCCCTGTTTCATTGGCAGTTCCTTTACTCTCTTATAAATCTCTGTTCCTGTTCCATTTCCGCCCAGTGCGTGATATGCCTTGTATAAATGTTCAAAATCATCCAAAGCCTCAACTGATATATACTCCTGAGCTATGTACTGTTTTCCCAGCGTGTATATCTTGTTATGCAGAATTGCAATAACTCTGTCCTTAATTAATTTATATGATGAATTTTTTAATTTGACATAATTAACTGCACTAACAAAAATTGCACCAATTAATGAAGGTATCCCACACAAGGATAAAATCTGATAAGGTGTCATGTATATCTCCTTTCTTATTCCTCTGTTGTTTCTTCTGATTCGTTATAAAGTTTATAGTCTACATAGATTGTAATTGTATGATCGTGATAATATTCTGAATAACAATATAATTCTTTTTCTGATGAAATGTCATATTCCTCATCTATAGTTATATATCCAAAATTGTCAACATTGAAAAGATATGAGCCCTGATTTGAAATTAACTTTTTATCAGTTGGCACTGTATACATTTTTCCCAATTTTATATATTTAAAACTCGCCACATTAATTGAAACTTGTCTTAAATTACCAAGGCATAATATTCCCTCGTGTTCTATTCCGAGAGTTCTACACATATCAGAATATTTTATAGTCATATTTTCAAATTTACCTTGCGAAGTCTTATTAATAGCATTTATCTGGCTTAAAGCTGTGTTGTTAATGGCACTAATCTGACTTGTAGCTTTGTTGTTAATATCTTCAAGCTTTGCATTCGTAACACTAGCTATGTCTTCCATCTTTGCAGTTGTAAGTGTTGCTATGTCACTGCTTTTTGCTTCTGTCAAAGAACTTATTTCTTTTTGTGAGCTTATGGTTAATGAATCAATTGAATTTTTTGATTCTGTGGTGGCATTATTTATTTCTGCTATGCTGTCTACTCTCTTCTGGTCAAACTCAGCTATTTTATTGACGACATACTTTAGATGTTCCTGCTCTATTATGTATATCTCTGCTATCGCACTTTCCAAGCATATTACTTCTGCCGTGCTGGCATTGTTTGTAAAAATTCTAATGTATTTAACATCATATTCTGTTGTTCCATATTTACTCAAATCTATGATTTCATCAATGCTTCCTGAATAAAATTCCTTATTAATCGTTTGCTGATACTCGTTCTGGAATTCAATTCTAGCGTTGGATGATGATGCCTTTACCCTCACATATGGTGCATTAACTTCAATTGGTAGTGTTGCATTACTTGTTTTTACAGTCTGTTCATTATGATGAAACAGTGACATTGCCACATTCTTTGCATTTTCAACATTACTTACTACTTCATTTACAGTACTATCAATCTGCTCTATTGCTGAATCCTTTGTCTCTTTTGGCAAGTTCCTTGATTGAATTTGCGTCTGTAAGCATTAATTCACATCCTCTTGCAACAAGTTCCTGCCTTGCCACGTCTTCCGTAACATCTTCTCCAAGAGTCTTCTTAAGTGAATTTATTTCATCTGCAATCAGTTCATCTATGTTTATGCCTGTTGATTTTGTTAAGGCATCAAACAAAATGAATGTAAGCAAGGCTAATGCCGGAAGACTTGTAATGACTGAATCGGCGTATTTTAGTTCAACAGCTCAAAAGGAATGCTTTAAGGAGTTGGATGTTGAAAGATATGAATTGTAGCCACATTGGACGGTCATGCATCAGACATCTGCCAGGAAATGGATGGAAAAGTATTCAAGATGAGTGAATATGAAGAGGGGGTAACAGCTCCGCCATTCCACGTTAACTGTAGAAGTTGTACAGCACCTTATTTTGATGATGAGTTTACAAAAGACGAACAAAGAATTGCAAGAGATGAAGATGGTAATAACTACTATGTTCCTGCAGATATGACCTATTCTGAATGGAAAAAATCATTTGTTGATGGTCAGACAGATGATTTGAAAGAAACTAAGACAGATGATACAATATCATTAAAGAATAAAATTTCTGAACAGGATAACAGGATTGATGAATTGAAAAATCAATTTAGTGATGCTACAGATGGTTATTCTTATGATGAATGGTTTTCTGAATTTTCTTCAATCGAAGAAGGTTATGGTGATGCATCTGATGGTGATGCAACGTTTACCAAACTTAAAAATCTTGATGAAGAAATTAGGAATGCTGAAAAGCAACGTTCAGATTTATTACTGCAAAAGGAATCGCGTGGTCAGTTAGACACTGGTTTTCCAGGAAAAGTACCTAATGATAAACTTGATGAATATAATGCAAAAGCCTTTGAACAAATTAAGGTTGATACAGGATATTCAGAAGAACAGGCAACAGAATTTCATAGTGCTTTGAAAGAATACTTTGGCGGTGATTATGCTTCAATTCTTGCAGGTGAAGGTTCAACTGTTAAAACTATACGTGACGGACTTGACAGAATGCCGGTATATGATGGTACGGTTTACCGTGGTTTGTGCTTTTCTGAAAGTTCAGATTATGATATTTCAGAATTTACACGTTTGAAACCGGGTGATAAAATACCATCAAAGGGTATAATATCCAGTTGGTCAAGTGATAAAAGAGTTGCAGAAGCATTTGGCGCAGCATCTACACAAGCCGTCGAATCCAGTACAGTCATTCTTGAATGTTTAGAAAATAAAACTGATGTTGGTGTTCAGCACATTTCAAGTTATGGTAGTAGAGAAGCGGAAGTATTGTGTGGTTCAAAATATGAAGTGCTTGAAATTGTTACAGAAAGCAAGTATGACTATGTTTCAAGACGAAAAGATTTATTATATTTCTCGGATGATCTAACCGAATGGGAAGACGAATTAAAAAAACAAGTGGTGTGTGTAATTAAGGTAAAAGAGGTATAGGCTTATGTTAGAACATAATAAATACAATGATAGATTAGTTCGTGAACATAGAGAACTTTTAAAAAAGGCAAGAGAAACCGCTGATGAAAAAGAAAAAGCACGTATTCTTAGATTAGCGGAACAGAAGCACAATGAAATGCTTGTCGCAGAATTTGATGATAAAAATTTCAAAAGATTTAATCAGTAAGAAGCACCTGAAAGGGGTGCTTTTTCAGTGTGTTAAAACATCAGACTTGCTGAAAGAACAGCAAAAATAAACTGAAAGGACAAATATGTACAAAGAAGAAATACTGGAGCAGATTACAAGATGTAAGGATATGCAGAATAGATGATATTGATTCATTTATCAGGCTTAGCAACAGAATAGAAGAATTAATAGGTAAAATTGATAAAGCTGAAAAACAGTCAGTTGCACTGGTGCAACATGCCGAAAAAAGACCTGAAATGTTTTGAAAATTTAATAACGTTAATCAGAGAGCTTAGAAATAGGCTCTCTTTTTATATGCCTTTTTCTGTAGGCACTAAAGAACAGAAATACCTTGCCGAAGGTATATCGGTGGAATCCAATCACCAGTAGAACTGGAATAAAACATCTATGGAGGTAGTAAAAATGGAATGGTTAAAGGAATTGCTTGAAAAAGCACAGATTACAGATGGAAAGCTTAATGTTGATGAAGTAATGGAAGCTGCAAAGAAAGAGTTTCCTAAGCACGCTGTACCAAAGAACGTGTTTAATGATAAATGCGAGGAATTGAAGACAGCTAATGCAACAATCACAACATTAAAGAAGGAAAATGGAGACAATGAAGAACTCCAGAATAAGATTAAGGTATAAAGTTATACTTAAGTATGTACATAAAATATTAAATAAAAATGTACAAGTGTTATGATATGTGAGTTTAGGAGGCACTCATAATGATAATTAAAAATGAAATCATAACAGACTTAAAAATCATAAGTGTTAATGATTTATATAAACTGAAACCGTTTATGGAAGGAACATCATTGAAAATTAATAAAAGTCTGAATAAAGAAAGTGTAATAGTCAGATATGAAACAGGTATGGGAAAACAGGCTCAACTTGATTGGAAAGAAGCCATACCTTTTATACTGGATACAGGCGAAGTTGTTGAAGTAAACATGTTTGTATTGCTGTTATTCTATTCAAGATTTAGGAAATATCGTTTATCCATCTCAAAATCACAGGACATTCTGTTTTCTTTCCTGGATGATGCATTTGAAACAAAAGCCAAAGTTGAAGCTCCGATGAAGATACCTGATGAAATACGCGCTTATAATGGAAAACTCAATTATAGACAGCTAAACGATTTAATTATAATAATTAATAATCGTGTAAACAGTCAGGTAAATCATGGCACGGGACGTATTCCACTTATGTATTTTCAAAAGGAAAAAAAGAAACGTGGCTTCAAACAAAAAAAGATGCTGTTAATTGGGAACGAGAATTTTTGTTACAAATGCAGGGAGAACCCGATATGACCTTAAACTATCTTGCTGAATTGTATTTAAAAGATATTAAAACAAGATTAAAAGAAATAACTTATGATGGACATAAGCATTTGTTGGAAATCCGAATACTTACATATTTGGGAAATAAGCCTATTAATTTAATTACCCCGGCTGACGTAAGAAACTGGCAAAACACACAAATTTCAACGGGTGAAAAGTCAATGTTACTTCACCCAAGGCACCTAAGAGTAACAGAGAAATAACTATTCCCCAGCTACTGGTTAATGATTTAAACAATTACATTAAACATATATATGATTACAAGAAAACCGACCGTGTCTTTCCATATACCAAAGCCATTCTTTATAATGAGCTAAAGGCTAAAAGTGAGCAGGCAGACTTAAAGAAAATAAGAGTACATGACTTCCGTCATTCTCATGCAAGTTTATTGATTGATATGGGTATTAATCCATTACTGATTTCTGAAAGATTAGGGCATGAACGAGTTGAAACTACCCTTAACACTTATAGTCATTTATACCCTTCCAGAGCTGATGAGTTAGCAGAAAAGTTAAACAAAGTAGTACCATTTTAGTACCACTAAAAGAAAAAGGACTTAGGAAAAAACTCCTAAGTCCCTTTATTTATAGGCTATTCGCCATTATATCGTATTATTCAATAATTGTAGCAACCTTACCTGAACCTACTGTTCTACCACCTTCACGGAGCTTATTGACTTTTTTCTTAATTTTCTAATTCTCAAATCGCCTGTTTATAGACTTTTTCTATATCTTATATCGTCACTATTTTTAGTTTTCGAAAAATTTGACGACACTTTGACGACACTTTTAGTATATAACAAAACTACGCTAACCGCCACAATTAAAACGACATAGTTTCTTTTCAATCATCATTCTTTTGAATCATCTTCTTCACTTCCCTGTCGAAATCCGATTCAATAACTTGAGTTCTATTAAAAATCTGGTATTCCTGTTCAGCCTTATCATTTGCCATCTTTCTCGAAATCTTTCCCTTATCAGGTAAAATCTCATACCTTCTAAATGCCAAAAATTCATTTATGCTTGCCGCGAATTCTTCCATCGTAAATGTATTTTCACGTTCAATCAAATCTTCTATGTAGTCAAAATAACCTGTCACCGCACGCTCCAAACTACGAATTTGCTTTTCATCCAAATAGTTTTTTGCAATAGTTACATCTGATTTCAATACCCGACCATCAGGAGCATTCTTCCATGTAGTAAGCCCCATATGATCCTTTGTATGGTCTGCACTATAATAAACAATTTCTGCTGCTGTCTGTCCCGAAATTGCATAATGGAATTTATTCTGCACCATTGCATAAAACTGATGTGTAATCTCCGCATTTTTATCATAATCAATGCTACACTCAGCAAAAACATCCGTAATCTGTTGCCAGATTCTTCTTTCGCTCGCACGAATAGAACGAACTCTTTCGAGTAATTCTTTAAAATAATCTTTACCAAATGCAGTCTTTCCCTGTTTTAATCGTTCATCATCCAGCACAAATCCTTTTGTCATATACTCCTTTAAAACGTTTGTTGCCCAAATACGAAAATGAGTAGCTCGAATAGAATTCACTCTGTAGCCTACGGAAATGATTGCATCTAAATTATAAAAATTAGTATAATTAGATTGGGTTTTTCCCTCTATTGCTCCATGTTGAGTGGTTGTTGCAATTTTTGCAACAACCACTTCTTCATCCAATTCACCTGTTTCAAAAATATTCGCAAGATGACGACTAATGCCTGATTTATCTATTCCAAACAATTCCGCCATTGCTTTCTGCGTCAACCAAATTGAATCATCTTTAATTAAAGCATTAATGGAAATATCTTCCTTTTCTGTTTTATAAAGTAAAAATGGAAATTCTTTCATTTGTCAAACTCCTCTAATACAATAAATGGCGGGGAGCCTCCCCGCCGATTAGGTTGGACCTGGGTCTTTCGACCAGCCCACATGTGCAACACTTGCTACACTTACATTGTATGATTATATTAACATGATTGTTTACCAAATTCAAGATTATAGTTGATCGTTGCTCATTCTCTAATCATAACTACCGAGAAAATAGCCTTTTTCTGTTTAGCAGTCAATGGCTTTAAGATACCTTCTTCTAACAATATTTCTATAACAAACGGAATCATTTCTGCCCACGTGAATGAATTTCTATTGTTGTATTTTACCAATCCTTCAAGATGCTTTGGGTATTTCATTTTATTTGCTGCATATAATCTTTCATCAACCTTTTTACTCTCTTTAATTACTTTGTCGGGAATAGCAAAATGCTCACTTACAAAAGAATCTAATGCTTCACCCAAATTAGCTTTATTGGTTTTTATAACAGTAACCTGACTTTCATCGTCTGCCACATAGCCTTTTTTTAACAAGTTCGAAAAACTTTCAAGACTTATTTTATCTTTGTTACAATCATTAGATAAGAATGAATACAAATCCTGCCAGTCCTCATACCTGTTACTCCGCCAACTAATTTCTCTGTCACTATACATACAATTATACTGTTTGCTCTGTAGAACACATTTAGCATCTTTCCAAACCTGATCTAACATGTATCCACATCCTGCGTATTTGTAATCATTAATTTTCTTTGTACAGTCATCTGTAACAGTTGCATATGCAATAAAATAACCTCCATCTGGTCTTTTCACTGCAAAATCTTCCCAATTCTGCCAATCACTTCCTATACTGCTAGGAGTCATCATTACAAGATTATATTTCAAATAATTCTTATCATTATCCGGACAAATCATTCCCCAATTGTCTTCTGCTTTATCAAACTTTTCAAATAAATCTTTATATAGATTATCAACCAAAAACTTAGCAGCATTTTTTTTAATTTCAATATTATCAGAAAAATCTTCCCTATCATCTGTAATAAACATATTTGTCAGATACTTTGGATTCTTTGAATTGTCTACCTGGTCAATATATCCCCACTCAACAAGTTTTTTCAACTCACCTTCAATATAAGCTACCGGAACTTCTAAGTCATTTGCTATATCTGTCATTGTTTTTGATTCATAATAGCAACTCCATGCAATGTTTTGTTTCAATCTTGAGTCAAACATATCCATTGTATCCCCAGTTTTTCCGGGAGTGCCACTGTGCCCCATATCATTAAAATATATTGGATTCACACTTAAATTATTACTCTTTACCATTTTGATTTCCTCCTTCAATCCATTTCGGATATCAGACAAATGCCATTTAACAGTCCCAACAGAAATCCCCAACTGATTTGCAATATCAGAAACAGACATATCTTTATAATACTTCATATATGTAATTGCCCTCTGCCGATTAGATAGCCTACTGATTTGTTTTCTCAAGTTATTATATACTTCCTCATCTTCTAAACTTTCATATCCGCTTTCATTCATTGGACATACCACCTGAAGAATGTCTATATGCTTATTTCTAACTTCATTATCAACATATTTTGCATAAACGTTGCTTGCTATTCTATATACATATCCATCGATATTTACTATATTCTCCGATTTGAGAAATGATTTATAAAGCTCAAATATAATATTTGAAGCCAATTCTTCTGCATCTGATATATTTCTAACTTTGAACATTGCAAATCCCAAAACCTTCGGCTGATATTTAATTATTAATCTGTCTGCATCCGCCTTATTCACTATTAACCTCCTATGATAAACAAACGTGCACTTTTTTGTTTTTCAATTATATAGTGTCGCTTAGGTTCAATATGGTTGGGTAAAAATTAAGGAGTGTTGAAAAAAAAAGGCATCCCCGAAAATTTCGGGAATGCCTACTATTTCGCATCAACCTCTCTTATTGATTACTCCGTAATCAATAAGCTCGCGTCATTCATTGATAACGTTGATTATTCAATAATTGTAGCAACCTTACCAGAACCTACTGTTCTACCACCTTCACGGAATTATTTCATCATTATCTGGTATATTTTGTTTGATTTTAGTTGTTTTCACTGCTTATTTTGGCTGTTTGTACTGCCATTATTTTTATTTGCAAAGAGAAATGACGACAGTTTGACGACTGTATTCTTTCTTGTCTTTGCGAACTATAATCTGTATTTCTTATCAATCTATTTGGATTTTTCCTTATTTATATCATCTTTATTATTTCGTGATAAGGTATGTTCCAAACATGATTTGCATCACAATTACACTTAAAAATTGCATTTCCATTTTCATCATATTGTACCTTAACTTTCCCTTTTCTTTCTTTTCCGCATATAGGGCATTCTTTTGTTGAAAATTTATATATTATATTATTTTTATATACAAATTTTCTATCAGCCTTTTTTGTCAACAATCTAAACACTGTTAAAAAAATGTAAATTGTTATAAATAAAAATACACCTAGTACAATTGTATATATACAAACCATATTACCCTTTCCAAGCAAAATATGTATTAACCCATATTTTTTCGTTTGATTTAATCCAACAAAAATTGTAACCAAATCTGCTAACAAAGAAACTATACCTACTATTACAGCCTTCAATAATCCGCAAACTTTTTTGGGTGTATCTACTAATTCATCTATTGAATATTCTCTTTCCTTTATTTCATAATAATAATTCTCATTAAATGATTGATTTCCATGATTGTCCATAATCACATTATTCATCTTATCTCTCCCAACTCTAGTAATCTTATTTTTTATATAGTTCTTGCCTCATAAAAAACTAAATAGGGATCACCTATTTCTTTTTTTTCTAAATCACAATCGTGTGCGTAACTCCATTCTATAAGGACACTTTTTCCCTCTAGAAGGTATTCCCTAAACATATGTCTTATTTTAGGTACATAACCTAGTAATTCATTTATTTCATTTTTACTAAAGAAAAATTCATCACCATCAATATTAATCTTTCCATCATTAAAAATGATTGTTACATCCCTATCCGAATATGTTACTAAATTCCATAAATCTTCTTTCACTCCCTCAATGACAATTCTATCTTGATACACATTTAATGTTCCACTCTTTACTGCTATAAAATATGGATAATAGATTACTATACCACCCTCTCCCATTTTTCTTTTTAAATCTAAAGCAAATTTCATTCCCTCCGTACCTGAACATCCAACTTTTCTAGGTAAATTTAAGTCACTTCCTCTATAAACTGCCGATCGTATTGTCCATAATTTGTTATTGTCTAATATTGTTTCATCTGAATATTCTCTCCATTGAATAGCAGGTAGTGCTGACTCCCTTAATTCATAAAATCCCAATAGTTTATTCATAATTAATCTCCTTGTAACTATTTTTTTAATCGTTCATAACAATTAATTGCAAAAGTATCCATCATTCCTGAAATATAATCTATTATTAATCTAGACTGTAGTCCTTCCTTATCAACTATTTCACCATACTGTTTTACAATTAAATCTGCACGATATTCTGGTGGTAAGTATGCAATATGTTTCTTTTCACTGTAATAATCAAATAAAAAGTCCAAAATATCATTTCCTTTTTCCTCATATAAATATACTTCGTCATTATGGTTTATGCAATCATATGTAGTAGTTTTTAATCCTGCTGCCAATTGTCCATAATTAGTAAAACCAAGTTCTTTACTATTAGCCGTACCTGTTTTATTTTTAAATTTTTCATCAATTTCTATTAAGCTTATATCATTAATTAAAGTATTTATTATTCTCGATGCTAATTCTTTTCTGTATAATTTACTGTATTCAGCCGAATCAACATTTCTATGTCTATAGCCAGCTCGATCCCTACTTTCGTTCACTATTTTTTCCAATAATTTAGTTGAGGCTGATTCATTGTAGTTATTATTAAATTCATGCTGTATTTCATCGATAGTAAACTTTCCACACCTTAGTCCATCTTCTAAGTCATGTGCAGCATATGCTATTTCATCTGCTAAATCTACAATTTGAACATCCAATGTACGTGGATATATCCCTGACTCTTTTGACACTTGACATATATAATCATAATCATCCTTATACAAAAATTTTTGTTTATTAAATTCTTTATCTTTTAATTTTTTCTCAAACCTTCTGTTATACTTTATAACCGAAAACAGCGTTCTATTTGTTAAATTCAAACCTTGAAATTCAGCTCTTTTTTGTTCAACTGTTGTGAGAATTCTAAGTGTTTGTGCATTTCCTTCATAACCACCAAATTCTTTTGCAATCTCATTTAATTTTCTCTCACCAGCATGTCCAAATGGTGGATTTCCAATATCATGTGCCAAAGCTCCAGCTTCTACAACATAGCTTTCCTCCTTTGAATATCCCAACATATTAGCTATTGATCTAGCTATTTGTGCCACTTCCATACTATGCGTCAATCTATTTCTAAAAAATTGATCATTTCGTATACCTAATAACTGCATCTTGCCCTGAAGTCTTCTAAATGAAGAAGCATATATAATTCTCGTAAAATCTCTTTGCCATTCACCATCAGCACGCTCTCTTGGTTTTTCATTATTTTTTCGTTTTCCCATAATTTGATTTTCACTTAATGGTTTCAAATATTCTTCCTTGATTATATTGATTTGCTCCTGCGTTAATACTGATTCATTATAACTTTCCTTCATTTTTCCTCCTATTCTAAGATAACACTTTTTTATTCAAGCCATTATCCTACTCTCTTTATATTATTTTTCATATTCATTATTTTTTTAATTTCTATTTTTTCTTTCTTCTCCAACTGTTCTTTTGCAAATTCTGCTATTGGTTCTGCTACTGCCAATGCCAACCTTACCGGTACAGCATTTCCTATCTGCTTATAAACTAAATCTAGTTTTGAATTTGCATTTCTGTTACTTGTACCTCTACTAAACTCATACCAATCTGGAAATGTTTGAATTCTTGCAATTTCCTTAACTGACAATCTTCTATTATTCTCTTCTCCGTCACTAAATATATATTTGTCTTTACCTACTTTAACCATAGGTTCTCCACCTGGATGTATAGGTGCTTGTCTTCCGGATGCTTGAATTGTAAAACTTGGTTGGTTCCACATTTTTTTACGATTACGTGACATAAAAATAGTTGAATAAGACCCAACAAAATAATCACCCGGATTTTCTTCCAAATCTCCTATAGCATCACGTAATGTTACAACCTCTTCTAATCCATCAACATTATATCCGTGTGTAGCTTCAGGATGAACATATTCAAAATCTATATCATTCCTTACTCCAACCAAGATTACTCGTTCTCTAATCTGTGGCACTCCATACTCTGCCGAATTGAGAAGTTTATGATAAATTTTATACCCAGCTGCTGCAAAATCCTGAACAATCTGTTTAAATACTTCTCCTTTTCCAAGAGTCATCATTCCCTTAACATTTTCAGCGACAAATATTTTAGGTTTACTCTGCATCAAACAACGAATAAAATGCAAATATAAAAAATTTCTTTTATCATCTACTAATCTAGGACCAGCTTCTGAAAATCCCGGACACGGAAATCCACCTAACACAATATCTGCTTTTGGAAATTCTTTAATTTTTCTTATATCACTTTTGTCCATATAAATATATTTGCCAGCATTTTGAGCATAGGTTTGTCTCGCTTCGTCAAAGATATCATTTACATATATTGTATTAAAGACATTGTTATCAATATTTTCATCAAAAACTCTTTTGTCTCTAAACGCTTCTTCCATTACAGTTTTACCCATCACTGCTTGTAATCCTGCTAGTTCAAATCCTAAATCTAATCCTCCACATCCTGAAAATAATGATACTAAATTCCACTTTTTAGAATCATAGCTAAGTTTGTCAAATTCAATTTTTTCACTGCAATTTTCAAATGCTTCTCTCTCTTCTTCTATTTTCTTATTAAGTAATTCTCTAACTTCATTTACATTATACTCTGGTGCAGGCTTAAATTTACCTCTACCACGCTCTTCTAAAATAACAGCCATGTCTTCTCCTCAACTTATTCTGTCTGTTCCTGCATTGTCTTCATCAATATCATCTGTATTTTCTATATTCAACGTTTTCATATAGTGTATTAATCTATTCGCAACCTCATTTCCTTTAACAGTTAAAGGATGATCAAAACTTAACTCAGGAATTAATTTATTATGTTTCGCACTCCAATTTACTTGTACAGAAAGTGGTCTATTACCATCCCATTTTTTGGCAAATGTTCTATAATTAAGTGCTTTGCAAGCAAAATAAATATCAGGATGCATTTTTACATAATCCTTTATAGGAATCATCTTATCAATTATATCCTGTGCCGAATTAATGTTCTCATCCATTAATAAATAATTTGCAACACCACTATTCTTGATTACTTTTCCATTAACCATAGCATTTCTTTTATCTTCTGCTAAATTACTTCCTGCATAAACATCAATTACTTGATCCTCTGTTAACTTCATTTTTCCAGACAAATCACCACTGATTTTATTTAATAATTCAAATTTCCATCCTAGTGTTATTGCACCTTTTTCGGTTCTTTTAAATTTATTTTTGTATATTAACATTCTCTCTTCAAATCTATTCATAATAGATGTGGTTGAATCTTCAATAATCTTTGCCCAATTTTTTCCAAATAATTGCTCTGCTCTTTCAGCGCTCATTTTATTTTCTATAAAATCTGCATTTTCTTTTTTATATGATATTTTTATTTCTTTCTCATCTAATGATGATTTTGCTAAAACATAAATATCTGTCTTCGGCTCTCCTTTATGACACGTTGGTTTTCCTGATAATTCAACTACATATTTTCTATCTTCAAACTCAAATTCGGTTCCTTCTACCATAAAAGATAAAATTTTTCTTTCTGCATCGCCAAAATCTCCCATAATCTACCTCCTAGTATTCTTGTCTACATATATCTTCTTTACTAATTTTATCAAATGAATTAACTTTTAATCTACCTATTTCTGAAGCATTTGTCTCTATAAATTCAAACAATTTGGGATACTTTTCTAAATAATAATACATTTGCGGACATACAAATTTTGAATCAAATTCTCGTAAAGTTCTTAATTCAATCTCCTTAGTCATTTGAAAAGACAACACCGGCATTGCATATTTATGTCTAATTAAATACTCGTCTATTCTTTTACAAATTTCACTGTCATCTTTATACTTTTCCTTCCATGTATTTATATCGATTTTTCGCCCTAAATGAATCTTCCCAACAATTTGTTTCATTGGGCTACTCACATACATATAAGCCATTATTTCCTCATCTGGAAATGTTCTTCTATATTCAAATATCTTACTTCCATCTTTAATTAAATTATACCATTTAGGTTTAAAACTTAATAACATTGTTCTCATAATGTAAATTTATACTCCTTCTGAATATACAAATGCATTTAATATAATTATATTACATAGTGTTTTCGAACGCAAGTTCTGTTTTTGATTGTTTATTCTATTTTCTTTTTTGTATCTATCTGTTACATCATATATATTTACAGATTTCCAAGAATTTCCTTTGTTTTTGAAATAACAAATTTATCGCATTGCATTAATTGTTGTTTGTTAAAATGATTAATAAAACTAATATCTTTTTTCTCACTTATTATAATTTTTTTCAAGTCATACTCTCTTGTCAATAATTCATTTGAATACATCCCTAATAATACATTCGGAGAAATTGGAAAACCAATAACTGCATTATGCGTTGCAATACCACAATTAAACAAACCGTGGTTAATATTTTTAATATCTACGACTATTATAGGGTTATCACTACTCACAAAGTTCATTTTCGAATTTAAATCAATACAATAAAAAAGCCATTTTTTTTCAAAGAGTATTGTTGCATATTTTTCTATATTGTCAATATCAAAATGAAGTTCAAATAATATGGACTTAAGCAAATCATAGTCAAAATTATAATTATCTAATCTCTCTAGCATATCATGTCGATTAAAAATTTCTAGCTTTCGTCTTGTATCAGTTATAATTTCAGGTCCTAATTTTTGATATAACTTTTCTTCATATTCCCTAACCTTTTTACTTCTCATCATCTGGAAAACGATTAATAAAGACAATATTTTCTTTTCTGTTACACTAATAATATTAACTCTATCTTTCAGCAATGGTGTAGTACCATTAAAAACAACTTTTTGTAACATTTTTTGAAATTGTGGTTCTATAATTGTCGCGTAGCGTTTTTCCCATTCATATTTGTCTTTTAATGAATTTACCGTATAAAAGTTCTTTTCAACAGCTATTTTATCAATATTTGCTTTAAATATTGTTCCTGTTTTTCTCTGCTTAACATATACGAATTTACCATCTATTGCAAATCTCTTTAAATACAGTTTGGGAACTAAATGTTGTCTTATAGGTTCTGTTTTATTTTCCTTATTAATAAAATCCCTGCCCATTATATATTCCTTTTGTTGTAATTTTAAATTGCTATTTATGCTTAAATTAAACTCATCTGTATTTTATCATAACACTATCTCTAAATAAATATAATTCTTATGAAATGGCTTTTTACAAAAGTTTCAAATTATATTTAAGCATCTTATGCCTACCGCTTAAACTTTTTGTTTTCTATTTCCTCCTTCCCCATCTCCACAATCTTTTCATAGTCTTCATCCTTAACAAATCGTCTAAAAAATCCAAGCATAAACTCTGATTCTTCCAATTCATAAATCCTTTCATTCTTTTCATCAAGTTCCTGTTCCAGATATTCTTTAGACCATTTAAGTTCATCATTATCTCTTATCAACTTTTTCCTATCTTCATCCACCTTCTCCAGCTTCTTCTTTAATTCTATTGATTCCGCAAAGCAGCTTTTTGCCATTTTAACTATTCTTTTAAATATTCTGTTTAAACCTGCAAGAAATGGCATTACAATCTTTTCTCTGTAAGATTTTGCACTCATCAGTCCTTTAGGCTCTTCCGGACCTTTTGCTACTTTATTTTCAAATTCCTTTATGTCCTTTATTCCCCATTGTGCCACGGCATCAGCTTCTTTCATTTCTTTATATGTTTCCTCCAGCTTCTTATCTGCGATTTGTTTTTCAGCAGTCTTTTTAAGAATTTCATTATTCAGATTTTCAACCTCTTTTACTGCTTTTTCATATTTTTCATTTTCCTTTTTTACCTTGTATTCCTTAACTGCCAAATCATTATTTCTGCCTTTTTCTTTTCCTTTCAGAAATTCTCCAATCCATGTGAATGACCTGTCCTCTGCATATTCTCTTATTCTGCCCTGCAGTACTTTTTCAAGGAATTCCTTTGTGCATACTTTTCTCTTTGACACTTGCCTTGACATTCCCTTTTTAAATCCGTCAGCTACGGGAACTGCCACCACGTGCATGTGTGGGCTTGCCTCATCATAATGTATTACTGCATTTGCCACAACAAGATTTGGTGCTTCCTTCTGTAACATATTAAGCATTTCCTTAAATGCCACATCCATCCTTCTTCGCTTGTCAGGATTCTTATCCCAGAACTCCTTGTCTCCTATCTGAAAAATAAGTTCCACTGCCATGTCCTTGTTTGACTTTGCTGTCTTTTCAAAATAATCATCAATCTTTCTGTCATCCCTTGTCTGCTTTTTGTTATATTCCCTGACTACTTCGTCAAACTGTTCCTTATATACTTTTTTTACATCCTGCACTAATTTATCCGTACCCCATAAAATTACAATGTTCTCCTTATCGTATTCCAAAGAGCGGTACTTTCGTAAATTGTGCTTTGCAACACCTGAGAGTTTTGCCTTGCTGTTAATGGCACTGTTTTTCTGACTCAGGTGTGCTGAATATGATAATCCTGCCATAATCTCACTCCTTTTTTCTTTTATTGTTTTGATACGTGCGGTGACACCTGCACGTTGTTAGTCTTTAGTAGTCTGCCCGAGGCATATTGAAAACGGGTGGTTCTTATCAATTTGGCTCTGCCATAATTGATAACCCCCTAGCAGTTCTGTCATAGACACAACTGCGGGGGCTCTGCCGTGGGCTTTAACTGCCGCCTTTACCGCATCAGTTCTGCTCACTGTTATAAAATATTTATGTGTGAGCAGACGTAACATTCAATCCGTTCTCCCTTTCCGTCGTTTTTATAACCGGCTTGATGTTACCATTACCTGCGGGTGTCACCCACAGGTCTTAATCGTTAAAGGCAACTACCAACGGAAATCTTCCGGTATTCCTTTACGATTAAGATAGGCTATTCTACTAGTCTCTCTTTCTTCATCCGTACCGGCTATTAAGCTCTTCGTATATAAATCTCTAGTAATTAGCCTGTCCATCTTTTCAACCAGTCCTTCACTGATTTCCTCACGCAAATCTTCTCTGTCATAAATAAAATACTGATACAGCATTCTAAACAAATCTTCATCTATCATCATTTTCTTATTTTTCTTTTCCATTTTTCCTCCAATCTAACCCAAATTGTAAACACCTAATAAAACAATTTATTTTTTTAGTTTTCTCATCACTGTTTACAGTTTGCCGTTTACATTAAATCCACATTTCCCGTAAATAAAGGATTTTCTCACTGTTTTCATGTAAACAATCCGATTTTTCAGTCAGCGTTACTGTTTACAAATTAACTGCCATTTCCAAAATCACAGACTGTTTACATTCACTGTTTACAAATATTACAGCTGTTACTGTCACTTGCACTCCGGTAATATTCAACCTCGGGACTTCAGGTCCCGAGGTTCCAACTCCAAAAGAAAGTGACATCATGTCACTAACTTTTACTTTGCGACATCATGTCGTAAAGTTTAAATCCTACACATCAAAAGGCTGCTGAACATTTTCATCTACTTCCACAAATTCATCGATATGTTTTCTCTTCCATCCTCTCTGGGTTCCATACTTTTTAAATCGATGAGTTGATATTGATTCCCAATCATTTGAAAATTCATTTCTCATAATTGCTCCGATTTCTTTTGATTCATAAGGCTTAGGTTCTTCATTTTCATGGTGAAATGCCAATTCATAAATCATTGAGGAACATACATAATCCTCTTTCGTTGTTTCAAGGAAGTTTCCAATTATGCCAACCTTTGTGTCTTCCGGCATACAGTTCTTCTGCATTTCTATTAATTCTTCCTTAAGTTCCTTATCAAATACAAGTTTTGTATTAACACCCCTGTGATACATGTCCATAATTTCTGCCCAACACTGCTCCATATAACTTCTTGTTTCATCCTCATCTTCAAGTGGATGTTGCTCTGCCTTTTCCTTATCAACAAATACAGGTATAAATCTTCTGTTACCTGACCTGTCAAAAGGTAAAAAGTCAGCATTGTTGGACGAACCCACAAATATGCACTGTCTTGGTCTGTCTTCCGGATGTGTTTCATAGGGAACCTTATAGGTTTCACTCTGACGGCTTAAAAATGACTTTATTTCCTCAACACTTCTTGCGTTGCAGGTTGCAAGCATTTCTGCCATTTCAATAATCCAGTGTCCCTGAATCTTTCTGAATACATTTTCATCATCAAGTTTTCTTAAATCATCTGAAAACCATTCGTTTTCCATTGTGAGAAATCTTAAAAAACTAGATTTTCCTGCTCCCTGTCCGCCAACTAAACAGACCATATATTCAAACTTGCATCCGGGATTATATACTCTTTGTACCGCTCCCATCATCATGATTCTTGTAGCCTCGTAAATATAATCGCTTTCCTCTGTCCCAAGATATTTGGGAAGAAGATGTCTTACTCTCACAACTCCATCCCATTTAAGACTTTCAAGCTTTTCAATAATGGGATGGTAATGATTGTTGTTACTAACAATATCAACGGCTCTCTTAACATTCTTATCTCTGGTAATTCCATATCTCTTTTCCATACGGAGAAGAATGTTGTTAAAATCTGTATCCGTAAATGATTTAGAACGTCTGCGCCAATCCATTTTCTTAACAATGTCTGTCTGACATGAGAGTTCATTTCTCTTAATTGCCCCTTTAAATTCAGGGTCATTTTCCAATACAATAATTGCATTACTAATGGTCTGTCTTGTTGTACCATCCTTTCTCTTTTCAAGGTTTTCGTAAACAGTCTTAATTTCGTTATTTAATCCTTTATTATTTTCCTCTGCATTAGAGGAACCATTATTCATGTAATAATTCATAGCAATTTCCTCCTAACATATAATTATTAATCTTAAAATTTTAATAACAAACCTCTTGTTGTCGGAAGAAACACTTGCTATAATTCAATTGTCAGTTAAATGTAGCAAGGGAATCTTCCCGGTTACAACCTGCCCCTAGCTTTGTGCCGGGGGCTTTAATTATGATTATTGTCAATTAAATCAGCGACACTTCTCGCTTTATTAGGATACAAGTGTCCATATGTATTAAGAGTAATTCTTATGTCCTTGTGACCTAACCTTTCTTTAATCAGCAATGGCTCCACACCTTTTTCAATAAGGTATGCTACATGACTGTGTCGCAAGTCATGAACCCTTATTCTCTTAACACCTGCTTTTTCTATTTGTCTGCGCATTTTATTTTGTACTGCCCGACATCCTACCGGAAATAACCTTACATTATCAGGTAATCCATATTGTCTGTCGCACCATTCCTTTATTTCCTCTTTTAGAAAAACCGGAATTTCAACAACTCTTACAGACTGCTCTGTTTTAGGTGTTGTTATCATATCCTGACCATTTGCCCTAAAATAAGTTTTTGAAATATTGATTCTGTTATTATAGAAATCAATATCCGACTTTGATAAAGCAAGCAGCTCACCTTCCCTTATTCCTGTCCAAAATAAGATTTCAAACATGATGTAATATCTGTCTGATTTGTCAACCGTACTTATAAACTTCTTATATTCGTCAACAGTCCAAAAGGTTAAGCTTCGCTTATCATCTTTTCCCATTCTTTTAACCTTTTTACATGGATTATTAGCCAAGTCGTAGATTTTTGTTGCATGTGTAAATAAAGCCGTCAACTGATTTTGAATCATTCTCATATATGATTCCGACAGATTCTTTTTATAGATTTCATTCTGCCATGCTATAATCTGTGCAGGTTTTATGTCTGACATTTTCATATCTCCAAAATATGGTATAAGATAACTGTCAATCATATATCTCTTATTTTGCTTTGTTCTTGATTTAAGCTCATTTTCCTTATCCTGAAAATACTGCTCCACAAATACTTTCATACTCATTTGAAGATTTCCCTGCTTCTTTAGATTTCTGTCACATTCATATTGTTTTGCTTCTCTTTGTGTCTTAAATCCACGTTTTTTCTTCTGTTTATTCACACCATAAACATTAGGTTCATACCATTGTGCAACCCATTTTCCTGTTTCTTTGTCTTTAAATGCCATCGCTTAGTTCTCCTTTTCTGATTCTTTTAATCCAAATAATTTCTGCTCCAAATAGGCTTTCGGAATTTTTCCTGCAACTACAAGATATCCGCCTTTAGAAAGTTCTTTATTTAAATCTCTTATAACTCTATATGCATGACTGTTAGAACAATGTAGTAACATTCCAACATCATTTACATCTAATAAATACTTTTCATATATCATACACTCATCTCCTTTCTGTATACGTTTTTCGTACAGTTGTGTCCACATTATAATGTACGAATTTCGTACTGTCAAGTGTTTTTCGTAATTATTTTTATTTGTAGTGTACTTTTTTCGTACACTGTGTTATACTATATAAAAATTTAGAAAGGTTGGTACCTGCAAATGGGTGATGGAAAAAACCTAAAAAAAATCCTTGATGAACAGGAAAAAAGTGTAAGATGGCTGGCAAAAGAAACCACAATCAGTCCTACAACACTTTATTCTATTATTCAAAAAGACACTGCTATCAGATTTGACTTTGCACTTAGAATAGCCAATGTCCTTAATGTCGAAGTTTCTGACATATGTTCCGATTCAGCCCTCAAAGCTGAAAACTGGTCCGATGAAAGCAAGATTATATTACCTGAGCTTCCACATGGATTTGATAAAGTTCTGGACGGAAACAGAATCAAAACTTATTTAAAGAATTCTCTTTATCCATTAATGGAATTGTTTGGAAAACAAAGTATGCCTAAATTAGATGAACATTTAACTAATTATTATCAGCTAACTGATGAAGGCAGACGTGATGTAGATAGTTTTATTGAAGCTCAACTTCAAATCAAAAAAGATCCAAAAAGAGCTGCAGATGTAAAGAAAATTACAAGATGGTAAGTATGAACTCCGAGTAAATTCGGAGTTCTTTTTTGTTTGCAACAAGTCCTCATTCTTACTTTTAGGTGAATTTTGACGACACTTTTGACGACACTTTTCTGAAATTCATCTTGTAAGAACGAAAAAAAGGCATCCCCGAAAATTTCGGGAATGCCCATAAATACTAGCTTTAAAATTGATTATTCAATAATAGTTGCAACCTTACCTGATCCTACTGTTCTACCACCTTCACGGATAGCGAATCCAAGACCCTGTTCCATAGCGATTGGGTGAATAAGTTCAACTGTGATTTCTACGTTATCACCAGGCATACACATTTCTACACCATCTGGTAATTCACAAACACCTGTTACGTCAGTTGTTCTGAAGTAGAACTGTGGTCTGTAGTTGTTGAAGAAAGGAGTATGACGTCCACCTTCATCCTTTGTTAATACGTAAACCTGAGCAGTAAATTTCTTATGGCATGTTACTGAACCTGGTTTAGCAAGAACCTGACCTCTTTCGATCTGGTCTCTGTTGATACCTCTTAAAAGAGCACCGATGTTATCACCAGCCTGAGCTTCATCAAGAAGCTTTCTGAACATTTCAATACCTGTGATAACTGTCTTCTGTGTTTCTTCCTTAACACCGACGATTTCAACTTCATCGTTTAAGTGAAGTGTTCCTCTTTCTACTCTACCTGTAGCAACTGTACCACGACCTGTGATTGTGAATACGTCTTCTACTGGCATTAAGAAAGGCTTATCTGTATCTCTTTCTGGATCTGGGAAGTAATCATCAACTGTATCCATTAATTCCATAATCTTATCGCCCCATTCTGATGATGGATCTTCAAGAGCTTTAAGAGCTGAACCTTTGATGATTGGAGTTCCGTCGAAACCATATTCTTCAAGGATTTCTGTAACGTCCATTTCTACTAATTCAAGTAATTCTTCATCATCAACCATATCACATTTGTTCATGAATACAACGATTTTTGGAACACCTACCTGACGTGAAAGTAAGATATGTTCCTTTGTCTGAGCCATAACACCATCAGTAGCAGCAACTACAAGGATAGCACCGTCCATCTGAGCAGCACCTGTGATCATGTTCTTTACATAGTCAGCATGGCCTGGGCAGTCAACGTGAGCGTAATGTCTCTTCTTTGTTTCATATTCAACGTGAGCTGTAGAGATTGTGATACCTCTTTCTCTTTCTTCTGGAGCCTTGTCGATATTTTCGAAATCTGTAGCTTCATTACCTTCAACTCTTTCAGCAAGTACTTTAGTAATAGCTGCTGTTAAAGTTGTTTTACCATGATCGACATGTCCGATTGTACCAATATTACAATGTGGTTTTGTTCTTTCAAACTTAGCTTTTGCCATTTTGATAATCCTCCTAAAAATAATAAAATTAAAATTTCAGACCTTGTGGTCTTTTACATAGGCTTATCTCCCATTATATTTTATAATGGGAAGATTTTCAAGCCTTTATATTAAATTAATGGTTAAATCCATATATTATTTTGCTCTTGCAGATGCAATCTTATCCTGAACAGACTTTGGAGCTGCCTGGTACTTTTCAAAGAACATTGAATAGTTACCACGTCCCTGAGTAGCTGAACGAAGTTCTGTTGAGTAACCGAACATTTCTGACAATGGAACGAATGCTTTAACAATCTTTCCACCACCGATATCGTCCATACCTTCGATCTGTCCACGCTTTGAATTTAAGCTTCCGATAACATCACCCATGTATTCCTCAGGCATTGTTACTTCAACCTTCATAATAGGCTCAAGTAATACTGGATCTGCCTTAGCCATAGCATCCTTAAATGCCATAGAACCAGCGATGTGGAAAGCCATTTCTGATGAATCGACTTCATGGTAAGATCCATCATATACTGTAGCATGTACACCAAGTACAGGGAATCCAGCAATAATACCTGACTGTGCAGCTTCTTCGATACCTTCACCAACAGCTGGGATATATTCCTTAGGAATGTTACCACCAACTACTGTAGATTCAAACTTAAACTGTTCTTCACCGTTTGGATCCATAGGCTCAAATTTAACTTTACAGTGACCATACTGTCCACGACCACCTGACTGCTTAGCATATTTGCTATCAACATCAACAGCCTTAGTAAATGTTTCTTTGTATGCAACCTGAGGTGCACCAACGTTAGCTTCTACCTTAAATTCACGAAGAAGTCTGTCTACGATTACATCTAAGTGAAGCTCACCCATACCAGCGATGATTGTCTGACCTGTTTCTGTGTCTGTATGAGCACGGAATGTAGGATCTTCTTCAGCTAACTTAGCCAAAGCTTCACCCATCTTACCCTGGTCATTCTTTGTCTTAGGCTCAATAGCGAGCTCAATAACTGGTTCTGGGAATTCCATTGATTCAAGAATTACAGGATGCTGTTCATCACAGATTGTATCACCTGTTGTAGTAATTTTGAAACCTACAGCAGCAGCGATATCTCCTGAATATACTTTATCAATTTCAGTACGCTTGTTGGCATGCATCTGTACGATACGGCCTACACGTTCTTTCTTATTCTTTGTAGCATTTAAAACATATGAACCTGAGTTCATTGTACCTGAGTAAACTCTGAAGAATGCTAACTTACCTACAAATGGGTCAGTCATAATCTTGAAAGCTAATGCTGCAAAAGGTTCATCATCTGAAGAATGACGAACTACTTCGTTACCATCTTCATCAGTACCTGTAATGTCAGGGATATCTGTTGGTGCTGGCATATATTCGATAACACCATCTAACATCTTCTGAACACCTTTGTTTTTATAAGCAGAACCACAGAATACAGGAACAGCTTCACAAGCGATTGTTCCTTTTCTAAGAGCAGCCTTCATATCATCGATAGAAGGTTCTTCTCCTTCAAGGTACTGCATCATAAGGTCATCATCTAATTCACAAATCTTTTCAACAAGGTTTTCATGCCATTCATTAGCAAGATCCTTTAAGTCATCAGGAATTGTTGTAATTTCGATGTCTTCACCCTTATCATCTTTGTAATAGTATGCTTCCATTTCAAACAAATCGATTAATCCGATGAAATCATCTTCCTTACCGATTGGGATCTGTACAGGAATAGCATTCTTTCCTAAACGATCAATAATTGTCTGAACTGAATAAAAGAAATCTGCACCCATTTTATCCATCTTGTTGATGAATGCCATACGAGGTACATTGTATGTGTCAGCCTGACGCCATACGTTTTCTGACTGTGGTTCAACACCAGCCTTAGCATCAAATACACCAACAGCACCATCTAATACACGAAGTGAACGTTCAACTTCTACTGTAAAGTCAACGTGTCCCGGTGTATCGATAATGTTGATACGATGTTCTAACGCACCAGCCTTTGGCTTATGATGATCTTCTAATGTCCAATGACATGTTGTAGCGGCAGAAGTAATTGTGATACCTCTTTCCTGTTCCTGTTCCATCCAGTCCATTGTAGAAGCTCCATCATGAGTTTCACCAATTTTATAGTTTACACCAGTATAATATAAGATACGTTCTGTTAATGTAGTCTTACCGGCATCGATATGAGCCATAATACCAATGTTTCTTGTTCTCTCTAGTGGATATTCTCTTCCAGCCAAGGTTTTTTCCTCCTTAATTTAATATCTTACAAAAGAATTACTTTACATTTGTAATCCTCAACTGCCATATGATCACAGTTACAAACTGTACAACAGCCTGTCCTGTGACAATTGCAGTTCTATATTAGAAACGATAATGAGCAAAAGCCTTATTAGCTTCAGCCATCTTATGCATATCTTCACGTTTCTTAACAGATGAGCCTGTGTTGTTTGCTGCATCCATAATTTCGTTAGCTAATCTTTCTTCCATTGTCTTTTCACTTCTCTGACGTGAATACAATGTGATCCAACGAAGTCCTAAAGCCTGTCTTCTTTCAGGTCTTACTTCGATAGGTACCTGATATGTTGCACCACCAATACGTCTAGCCTTAACTTCAAGAGCTGGCATAACGTTATTCATAGCTTCTTCGAATACTTCAATAGCATCCTTGCCTGTCTGGTTAGCAATCTTATCAAATGCTCCGTAAACAATCTTCTGAGCTACACCTTTCTTACCATCTAACATAATGTTGTTGATAAGCTTTGTAACTACTACGCTGTTATACATTGGATCAGCTAATACTTCTCTTTTCTGAGTATGTCCTTTACGTGGCATGTTACTTCCCTCCTTAATCAATTTTGACAGAATTTCCATTTTTATACTTTTATTTAGAAATTCCGTTTTGCATGTAACCGCATATAGTGGATACATGCGATTAGATCTTAGGTACTCACTTAAGTTGTGTCCTTGCTCACGGCTTTAGACTGTCTATATCTCTAGCATAATTCTAATAACCGTCACAAATTCATTCAACCCGTGATTGGCTTAATTAAGCCATCCTGCTACTATTTACCTGCTTTAGGTCTCTTAGCACCATACTTAGAACGTGCCTGGCGTCTATTTGCAACACCTGCAGTATCAAGAGTACCTCTAATGATATGATATCTTGTACCTGGTAAGTCTTTTACTCTACCACCACGGATAAGAACAACGCTATGTTCCTGAAGGTTATGTCCTTCACCTGGAATGTAGCTTGTTACTTCGATACCATTAGAAAGACGAACTCTGGCAATCTTTCTAAGAGCTGAGTTAGGCTTCTTAGGTGTAGCTGTCTTAACTGCTGTACAAACACCACGCTTCTGTGGAGAAGCTGTATCATTCATCTTCTTGTTAAGTGAGTTGTAACTCTTTAACAATGCTGGTGCAGTAGACTTCTTAACTGCTGACTGACGTCCTTTTCTTACTAACTGGTTAAATGTAGGCATTCCGTTTTCACCTCCTGTTATTAGAATTATGTGTTAATCACATATTTATTTTACGCATAGGCATATTACAACCTATAAACGTACTGTTCCATTATATGAGAGCATTTTCCAAAAGTCAACACCTTTTTTGATTACTTTTAAAAAAAGCCTTCTTCACACTTTCGCCTGTATAACTGTGTGGAGAAGACTTTTTGTACACTCTGATATTAATTTTATTTTAAGCCTGTTTTAAGTTCATCATTATCTCAACCTTAAACAAATCGCCATCTAAATAAATATTCATCTGACCATTTTGTTTTTCGACGATGGATTTTGCAATTGATAATCCAAGACCACTGCCTTCAGTAGTTCTTGACTTATCGCCTCTAACAAATCTTTCCGTTAATTCCTTGGCATTAAAGTTTAACGGAGATGCTGAAATGTTTCTTATAAATATAATAACCTTGTCATTTTGTCTTGTTATATCCACATAAACTCTTGTGTTATCCATTGCATATTTATAAATATTTCCGTATAAATTTTCAAACACTCTCCATGTTTTTCTTCCGTCTGCCATTACATATAACGGTTCTTCCTGTATTGTTTTCATTACAGTAAGATGTTTTTCTTCGAATTTTTCTTCATACTCTCCAAGACTTTGGTTCACTAATTGAACTATGTCTATCTGCTGCATTTCAAAATTAATTGCCCCTGCATTTAACTTAGATGCCTCCACCAAATCTTCTGTAAGATTTTTAAGCCTTATGGATTTTCTGTCAATTACCTCCAAATATTTTTCTGCATTATCACTTTTAAGTCCTTCTGTTTTTAACAACCCTACATAATTAATAATAGAAGTAAGTGGTGTTTTCAGGTCGTGGGAAACATTAGTAATAAGTTCAGTTTTAGTTCTCTCATTTTTAACACTTTCTGCCACAGCCTTGCTCAATCCGTCGCCAATATTATTTATTGATTCTTTCAAACTTCTGTTTAATTTGAATTTATACTCATCTTCAATCTTATAATCCAAATTACCTTCTGATATTTTCTTTGTTCCTTCTGTAATTGAATCATATTCTTTAAAGAAAATAAGTACAAATGCACAAACTGCAACTATTAAAATTATTATCATTAAAGTTGGAACAAACAATGTATATTCATTATAAGCTCCCAATATCGCCATACTGCACCAGATAAAGCTGGCTATTCCAAAAGCAATAACAAGAATTGATGTTTTTACATTTAACAGTAAATATTTAATTATTTTTTTGATTCCATAAAAAATCTTTCCTATTAAAGTTGTCTTCCAAAATGTTTTGCATTTTATTCTTCTGACAAAACTTTCACTTAACAAAACTGTTAATTCCACAGCAACAAGTGATGCTATGCCTGTGCCTACCAGAAGAATCTTGAACAAAGTTTTCTCCTCATACTTCCAATTGTAATATACATTCTGTGACAACGGAATAATTGCAATGAAGCAAGCAATAAATGCCACAAACACTTCTACATCCCACCACAATTTATCTGACTTGTTTAATAAAGGCTTATCACCTTTCTCCTTATGGCCCGCCTGAACCATTAGTAACAAATATAATACAAATGCCACCAAAACATATATGCCACACATTAATACAATTACTGATAAACTTTTCTTAGTACCTGAAAGATTAGATGGTGCCTTTTCATAATTAGCATGCAATTTATTTAAATATCCACTATCTGTCTTATCTACAGCAAAAGAACATTCAATAAGAGCTTTTGGAAAATCTTTTACATCATCATAATAATTTACCCATAATTCTTCAGCTCTATCACTTAAATATATTGACGTTTCATATCCTCCCTGGCCACTGGCATTTTCAAACATATCTTCAATATACATATTAAAATTTTCCATTATGCCTTTATTTTCCAGTGGATTTATTGCCCCATTTTCAATAATACAATAATCTCTATATTTATTGTTATCGGACAAATTATTACTTGTAGTGATTTTATGTGAATTTTCACCGTCAGTATACATTATCTCATAATTCAGTCCATCTCTTGCTGAATTAATTTCAGGAATATTAGATTTATCATAAATCATACTTTTTACAGCATCAAAATCTTGTATATCTTCATATTCAGCTATATATTTCACTGCTTTCTTATAATATTTATATTGATTATTCTGCTCATCTGTCATAAAAATTTCATCATCATTTTTCGTGCTTTCTAAATCATATAGCTTATTATAGAACTCATTTTTTTTATCTTCATCTTTATAAAGTTTTTTTATGTCTTTTGCTGTTAAATTTCCATACTCACTACTTTCAACAAGAACTTTTTTATTATCAGAAAAATTCTTTATATACAAATATTGTGCTACAATATCCTGCAACGAATCAGTTACAAGTGTCTCATACTGGTCCTGGTATTCCCACCTATACTCATTTTTAGCTTTTACATTAGCATATTTAGTCCAACCATAGGCTGCTGTTCCAAAGCAGGCTGCTGCAAGCACTAATATTAAAGTATGTAAAAATATTCTTTGCTTTTTCATATCGCATTTCCTTTCTACTGCTTCTCGATTTTGTATCCAACTCCCCACACTACTTTTAAGTATCTTGGTTCTTTTGGATTAATTTCGATTTTTTCTCGGATATGTCTAATATGTACAGCCACTGTATTGTCTGCCGCAACAGCTTCCTCATTCCAAACAGCCTCATAAATCTGGTCGATTGTAAAAACTCTTCCCGGGTTCTTAACTAAGAAAAGTAAAATATTATACTCAAAAGGTGTAAGTTTCACTATTTCTCCGTCAACTTTTACTTCTTTACACTCGTCGTCGATTTCAAGACCGCCTACGCTATAAACATTACTTTTAGGCTCTGCAATTGTGCCAAGTCTTGTGTAACGTCTAATCTGAGACTTAACTCTTGCAATTAATTCTAATGGATTAAATGGCTTTGTGATATAATCATCCGCTCCCACATCAAGTCCTATAATCTTGTCTGAATCTTCTGATTTTGCTGACAAAATAATAATTGGAATAATGCTTTTTTCTCTTATTTTCAAAGTAGCTCTTATACCGTCAAGTCTTGGCATCATAACATCAATAAGAAGTAACTGAATATCTTCCTTCTTCAAAATTTCCATTGCTTCCATTCCGTCATAAGCCTTAATAATGTTATAACCTTCCTTTGACAAATAAATATCAATAGCCTCCACTATATCTTTGTCGTCATCACAAACTAAAATATTGTACATATTACCCTCCATCTAAATATGACACTGCGTTTTTCACACATCTTCATCATATGCCTATATACTAATGTTAAAATTTTAAAAACAACTTACAACAATTCTTAAGAAATTCTTAATGTGCCTTCCAAGAACTTTAAATTACTGCTTTTTCCCGAAAACGGCTGACAGGTGGCAGTCTTTTACTTCGCATCTTGAACATTTGTTTATAGAAAAAATAGGTCTATTTTTCTATACAAATGAATCAAGCTGCTCAAGTAAAAAACTTTGCCACCTGTCAGCCGTTTTCTTACAATTCGCAGTTATTTACAGTTCTTGGGAATGGGATTACGTCACGAATATTTCCCATACCTGTTAAATACATTATCATTCTTTCAAATCCTAATCCAAAACCGGCATGTCTTGCTGTTCCATATTTTCTAAGGTCAAGATAGAACTGGTAGTCTTTTTCGTTAAGTCCTAATTCTTCCATTCTCTTAGTTAATACTTCATAATTTTCTTCTCTCTGACTTCCACCTATGATTTCACCGATTCCCGGAACTAAACAGTCCATTGCAGCAACTGTTTTTCCATCTTTGTTTAGCTTCATATAGAATGCTTTTATTTCCTTCGGATAATCTGTTACAAATACAGGGCGTTTAAAAATCTGCTCTGTAAGGTAACGTTCATGTTCTGTCTGAAGATCTACACCCCAGCTTACTTTGTATTCAAACTTATCATTGTGTTCTTCCAATAATTTAATTGCCTCTGTATAAGTAACACGACCAAATTCTGAATTTATTACGTGATTTAATCTATCTAATAATCCTTTGTCAACAAAGCTGTTAAAGAAATTCATTTCTTCCGGTGCGTTTTCCAAAACATACTTTATTACGTATTTTATCATTGCTTCTGCAAGTTCCATGTCATCTGCAAGGTCTGCAAAAGCTATTTCAGGTTCAATCATCCAAAATTCTGCTGCGTGTCTTGTTGTGTTAGAATTTTCGGCTCTGAATGTTGGTCCAAATGTATAAATCTTCTTAAATGCCATTGCATAAGTTTCGCCATTTAACTGACCTGAAACTGTTAAGTTAGTTGGCTTTCCAAAGAAGTCTTCTGTATAATCTACTTTTCCTTCTTCTGTTTTTGGCACATTATTTAAGTCCATTGTTGTAACCTGAAACATTTCTCCTGCGCCTTCACAGTCGCTTCCTGTTATAAGTGGTGTGTGCACATAAACAAATCCCTGCTCCTGGAAAAATTTGTGAATTGCGTAAGCACAAAGTGAGCGCACTCTGAAAACTGCCTGGAATGTATTTGTTCTAGGTCTTAAATGTGAAATAGTTCTAAGGTATTCAAAGCTGTGTCGCTTCTTCTGTAATGGATAATCCGGTGTACTTTCACCTTCCACATATACTTCATCTGCCTGAATTTCAAAAGGCTGCTTAGCATTAGGAGTTGCCACAAGCTTACCCTTTACTATTAATGCAGCACCAATATTTGTCTTAGAAACTTCGCTAAAGTTATCAAGCTTATCGCTGTAAACAACCTGTAATGGTTTAAAGCAAGTTCCATCATTTAAGACAATAAATCCAAAAGTCTTTGAATCTCTAATGCTACGAACCCAGCCGCCAACCTCGATTTCTTTATCTATAAAATTTTCTTTGTTTTCATACAAATCCTTAATCTCAATTAAATTCATTATATAGCCTCCAACTTTATCCCTTGTAAAAGTAATACGCTATTAAGTATATCTATTTTTCTAATTATTATCAAGGAAAAAGATTTTTTCTGTTGCCGAAAATTCACCAGAAAGTGGCTGACAGGCGACAGTCTTTTACTTCACAGTTTGAATATTTATTGATGAAAAAAAGAGGTTTATTTATTTTAGAACCGATGCAATTCACAGAGAATTTTTGATAAATTCTCTGTTCAGTGCATCTTAATAATTGATTTTGTGAATCAATTATTATCTAAAACATATCCCTCTTTTTTTCATATAAATATAGTCAAGCTGCTCAAGTAAAAAAACTTGTCGCCTGTCAGCCGTTTTCTAGTTCTTTTCTTTCTCAATTACCTTTTGGTATCTTTCTACTTCCTTAGCTATTACACCACTCATTGCAAGCAAGCAGATTAGATTTGGTATTGCCATAAGTGCATTTGCTATGTCCGAGAAGTTCCAAACAAGTTGTAATGACTGGGTTGCTCCTACATAGACAACCAGCGAAAACACGACTCTGTATACCATATTGTATTTGTGTGTTTTAAATATGTATTCGAAGGCTTTCTCACCGTGATATTCCCAGCCAAGTATGGTTGAAAAGGCAAATAAAGTAATTCCTATTGTAACAAGCCATGCACCAAAGCCACCAAAGTTCTTGTTTATTTTCTTAAATGCCGCTGAAAAAGCTTCTATTGTTAATGCAGAACCCTGAACTAATTCTTTGTATGTATATTTTCCGTTTTTGTCGAAAACATATTCATTTCCTGCAGAATCGCACCAAGTTCCTTCTATATTATTGTTTGTGTTTTCTCCTTTATAACTTAACTGTAGTTCTGTTGTTTCGTTTTTTAAGTTATTACTTATCAGTGTTAATGAATTACAATCTATTTTTTTAATCAGGTAATCTTCATCTGCCACCTTTCCATCTGAAACTGTCTGAGCTACAATTGCCACGTTGTCTCCTATTCTGTTATATGTTCCCGTTACGCTATCACTTGTTATTCCCAGAACACCTGATGATGCAATACAAAGTCCTGTAATTGTACAAACAACAATTGTATCCCAAAATGTACCTGTCATATTAATATACCCTTGTCTTACAGGATCATCTGTAGTAGCTGCTGCAGCTGTAATTGCTGCTGAACCCATTCCTGCTTCATTAGAAAAAACACCTCTTGCAACACCATAACGCATGGCATTCATAAGTGATGCTGTTATTGCACCACAAAGTCCGCCACCTACTGCATTAAAGTTAAATGCCATTTTAAAAATCATTGCAAGCCCTGATGGAACATTTTTAATATTTATCAAAATAACAATCAATCCTGCTATCACATAAAAAATTGCCATTACAGGTACTACTATTGATGAAACTTTTGAAATACTCTTAATACCACCAACAATAATAATTAAGGATAAAACAGTAAGCACAACTCCAACAATTGCTGACGGTGCACCAAATGTATTATTTAAAGCTTCTGAAATTGAATTTGCCTGTGTCATATTTCCTATTCCAAAAGAAGCTATAACTGCAAAAATTGCAAAAAGCATACCAAGTACTGCTCCAACTTTCTTGTTTTTGAAACCTTTTTTCATTGTGTACATTGGACCACCTGACATTTCACCTTTTTCATTAACTTCTCTGTACTTGATAGCCAACATACATTCACTAAACTTAGAAGTTAAGCCAAAACAGGCTGAAATCCACATCCAAACCAAAGCTCCTGGTCCACCTGCTACCATGGCTGTGGCAACACCTACAATATTTCCGGTACCAATTGTAGCTGCCAAAGCTGTTGTCAAAGCTGAGAACGGTGACACATCTCCTTCTCCACGACTTTTGGTTCTTGCTTCTTTACTTAATGTACTTTTTAGTGCATATCCCAAGTTTCTCCAAGGTCTGAACTTTAATCTTATAGTGAGAAAAATACCTGTTCCCACCAAAAGGATCAACATTACAGGTCCCCAAACAAAATCATCCATCTTTGATACAATTTCTGCCAAACTCATAAACCTACCTCTCTTCCTTTTTATTATATTCGCGTCTGCAACAATTTTTCTGCATATAATGATTTAAGTTTCAAAAGCCCAAATCCTGACTCTACTGATTGTAACCTGCTTCGCACTCCTACAATCCTGCCTTGCAACGCAAAAACGGAGGCAACATTTCTGTTACCTCCGTTGGTATTATGTTAATATTAAATTACATCAATGACTATGTCAAGTTTTTATTATTTTAAATCCAAATTATTTAGAAAATTCTCTATAACGTTCTTTCCACCTTTTGATTTTTTTGTTACAACAACAATCAATCCAATCAATAATACTGTTACTATACCACAAAGTATCATATTATCCATCTGATGTTGATATGCCGACCATGAAAATCTTGCAACTATAAGAATTGCTGCAACTATAACCAATGTATACAAATAAAAACCGTATGTATATTTTCCATCAAATGTACAACCTGTTTCTGTGTTTGTTATTTTGCCTTTAAAGATTACAGGCACTGCATCTTCACCGTTTTGAAACTTTCCGGTTTCTAACATTAGAGAAATCTTGTCCTTCTCTTTTGTCATTTTAATGTTTGCTTTTTCAGCTTTAGCCTTCATTACAGGAAGCAAATCTTCTTTTTTTCTGTTAAACTTAAAACTCTTCATAATTCACCATTCCAGTCACGTTTTTTGTGATTAATATTATCTGCTACACTTAAATAATAAATCTTCCCATCTTCTATCAACTTCCTTCTGGAATTTTTCAATAAGATGTTCATTACCTGGTTTAAATAAGTGCTTAAATCTACCCTGTGTTCTCAAGAAATCTTCGATTGGAAGTCTGTTCTTAGGTTCATAGTTTAAAACCCACTTTCCATCAATTACTTCAAACAATGGCCAATAATTAGTTTCTACTGCTAATTTGCAAATATCCATAATTTCATCTGTTTTATACTTCCAGCCTGTTGGACATGGAGCCATAACATTAAGAAATGCAGGTCCTTCTGTATAAATAGCCTTCTCAGCCTTCGTATGCAAATCCTTCATTCCATTGAAATATGTAGTCTGAGCAACATAAGGAATATCATGAGCTGCAAGAATAGCTGCAAGATCTTTTCTGTACTGTTCCTTACCATTGCACTGTGTACCTACAGGAGTTGTTGTTGTATCAGCATACATAGGTGTAGCTGAAGAACGCTGTGTTCCTGTATTCATATAAGCACCATTGTCATAGCACACATATGTATAATTTGTTCCACGTTCCATTGCACCTGACAATGACTGAATACCAATATCATATGTACCACCATCACCGCCAAATACAATAAACTTATAATCTTCTTTAATCTTGCCTTTACGCTTCATAGCCTTGTAAGCCCCTTCAACACCTGCCATTGTTGAGCTGGCATTTTCAAATGCACTATGAATATAACTGTCTTCCCATGCAACGTATGGATACTGGAAAGATGAAACATTAAGACATCCTGTTGCACAACCAATAACAGCCTTGTCTCCTTCGTGAAGTCCACGAAGCACGTTTCTTGCACAAATTGTTGCTCCACAACCTGCACACATTCTATGACCTGGAGCAAATCTTTCAGGTTTATTCATTACTTCTTTAAAATTATAGCCCATTATTTTGCCTCCTTGTCTCTTAATCCCATATAACGGTAAACATCACCTGTCTCACCTGTTCTTGCGATTTCTTTTAATGTTTCATATACATTAATCATATCTTCAACTCTTACATCTCTACCACCAATACCATACATAATGTTGATAGCAAGTGCCTGACATTTTTCAATATACATAGCCTGCATTGTTTCAGCACCAACAGGTCCTCCGTTAGTTGAAAAGCTCTCTGAACGATCCATTACTGCAACTGCCTTACAATTCTTTAATGCTTTTGCAATCTCTTTGCCTGGAAATGGTCTAAATGATCTAATCTTTACAAGACCTACTTTTTCACCATTTTCCCTCATATGATCAATAGCATCCTTAGTTGTTCCTGCTGCAGAACCGATTATAACTACTGCATATTCTGCATCTTCCATCTTATATTCTTCAATAAGACCATACTTACGGCCTGAGATTTTTTCAAAATCCTTTGCCACATCAAGAATAACCTGCTTTGCATTTTCCATGGCATGAGCCTGAGCTTTTCTTGATTCCATATAATAATCTGATACAGCATAAGGGCCAACAGCAAATGTTTCATTTGGATTAAGAAGATAATCTTCAGGTTCATATTCGCCTACAAAATCCTTAACTGTCATATCATCTAAAATTTCCATATCGTTTACAGCATGACTTGTAATAAAACCATCCTGACAAATCATAATAGGAAGTCTAACATCTTTGTTTTCAGCAATATTATATGCCATAACCATATTGTCGTAAGCTTCCTGATTATTTTCAGCATAAATTTGAATCCAACCACTGTCTTTTGCTCCCATTGTGTCTGAATGGTCACAGTTAATGTTAAGTGGTCCTGTAAGTGCTCTACAAACTGCTGTCAATGCAATAGGCAATCTACTTGAAGCAGCAACTCCTAAAACTTCCCACATAAATGCAAGACCTGCAGATGATGTTGCTGTAAGGGCTCTTGCACCTGCTGCTGAAGCTCCTATAGCCGCACTCATAGAACTATGTTCACTTTCTACTGTAATAAATTCAGTATCTACTAATCCGTTTGAAACATAATTAGAAAAATACTGAGGTATTTCTGTTGAAGGTGTAATTGGAAATGCCGGGAAAACATCCGGATTAATCTGTCTTAAAGCTGTAGCTACAGCTTCATTTCCTGATAATAAAACTCTCTTTGGCATTATTTTTTCACCTCCATCTTAATTGCTCCAAATGGGCATGCCTTAACGCAAATACCACATCCCTTACAATGATCGTAATCTATAGTCTGTCTTTTATATTCTTTTACAGGAATTGCACTGTCCGGGCAAACAGGCACACATAAAAGACACTGTTTACACTTTTCTTCATCAATAACAGGGGCAACATTAGTCCAGTCTCCTGTTATAAACTGTTTTGTTGTACCACAACCTACAATTGTATTACCACATGTAACATCCTGCCATGCCACATCCTGACCTAATCTCGATATATCTGTCTTTGCCATTTACTTAACCTCCCTTAACGCTATTCTTAACGCATCCATATTACCTTTAATAACTTCAGGTTTCTTAGCAAACTTGTGCTTAAAAGAACCTTCCATTTCATTAAGGAAAGTTTCATCGTCAATAACTCCGGTAACTTTAACAATTGCTGCAAGCATTGGTGTATTAGGGAAATTCTTTCCTAATGTTTCCATTGCAATCTTTCTTGCATCTACTGTATAAACTTTACCTTTATATCCCTTTAAATGTGGAATAATTTCTTCTTTTGGTCTGGCTGTATTAATAAGGATTGCTCCATCTTCTCTTAAGCCTTTTGTTACATCAACTATCTCTATTAATGTTTCATCAACAACCACAACATACTGAGGATCATAAATATTAGAATGAACTCTAATAGGCTGATCACTGATTCTGTCATATGCAGTAATAGGGGCACCCATTCTTTCCGGACCATATTCAGGAAATCCCTGAGCATTCTTGCCAGTCTTAAACGCTACTTCAGCTAATAATAATGCTGCTGTTTTAGCGCCCTGTCCACCTCTACCGTGCCATCTGATTTCAAGAGTATCTTTCATTTTTCTATCCTTCTTTGTTAATATTTTCTCACTCCCAAAGGAGTATTTATAAGCCATGCAGTCTTTAGCGTACTAAAGTAGCAATATTTTTATTATAATAAAATGTAGTATTAATTGCAACATTTAATCATTATTTACAAGCATATTCAATTTATTGCTTATTTCATCACTCTAATACGTTAAATTGACAAATTGTTTTTTATTATTTAATATGATTCAGTGACTATTTTAGAATTGAGGTTTTTATATTTATATGGAAAGAGAAAAATTCAAATCCCGTTTAGGATTTATACTTATTTCTGCCGGTTGCGCCATTGGTATTGGTAATGTGTGGCGTTTTCCTTATGTAGTTGGAAATAACGGTGGCGGATGTTTTGTATTATTTTATGTTTTATTTCTTGTTATACTAGGTCTTCCTATTTTGACAATGGAATTTTCTGTTGGTAGAGCTAGTCAGCAAAGTATTGCAAGAGCGTTTACAACTTTGGAAAAGAAAGGTCAGTTTTGGCATTTACATGGTTACATAGGAATGGCCGGCAATTATATATTAATGATGTTTTACACTACAGTTGCAGGATGGATGCTTAAATATTTCTTTGACACTGCCAAAGGTGATTTTATTGGTGCTACAACCTCTCAGGTTAAGAATCATTTCACTGATATGAATTCTGTACCTTCGGAAATGATTTTCTGGACAGTTGTTGTAATTGTAATTGGATTTCTTGTTTGCTCATTGGGCTTACAGAATGGTGTTGAGAAAATTTCAAAAGGTATGATGATTGCCCTTTTAGTCATTATGGCTGTACTTGCAATAAACAGCATTTTCTTAAAAGGTGCTTCTAAGGGCTTGTATTTCTACTTAGTACCTGATTTTCAGCAAATAAAAAATATTGGACTTATTAATGTTCTTGTTGCTGCAATGAATCAGGCATTTTTCACACTTAGTATTGGTATGGGTTCCATGACAATTTTCGGAAGCTACTTAAGTAAAGACCATTCACTACTTGGTGAATCAATCAACATAGTAGCCTTAGACACTTTTGTTGCAATAGTTTCAGGACTTATAATATTCCCATCATGTTTTGCTTTCGGAGTAAATCCTGATCAGGGACCAAGTCTTATTTTTGTAACATTGCCAAACATATTTATAAAAATGCCCGGTGGTAGAATAATTGGAAGCTGCTTCTTCATCTTTATGGCTTTTGCAGCTTTCTCAACAGTAATAGCCGTCTTTGAAAACATAATGTCATCTTGTATGGACTTATGGGGCTGGGGGCGAAAAAAGACAGCCCTCATTAATACAATTTTAATAATAATAGGCTCAATCCCTTGCGTTCTTGGCTTTAACATCCTATCCGGCTTCCATCCTTTAGGAAAAGGCACTAATGTAATGGACTTAGAAGACTTCCTTGTAAGTAACCTAATACTTCCAATTGGTTCCCTAATTTACACACTCTTCTGCACAAGCAAATACGGGTGGGGCTGGGACAACTACCTAAAAGAAGTCAACACTGGAAACGGTCTGAAAGTTCCTGGCAAAATCCGTTTCTACTGCAAATGGATACTTCCACTTGTAACACTGTTCATAATTGTAAACGGTTTAATATCTGTATTTAATAAATAAAAGTATCTAAAAAATCAACTGTTTGAGCCATAGGCGAGTTTTGATTTTTGTCTTATAATAAATGACGGAGCAAAACAAGAAAAGTAACGTGTTTGAAGCGGAGTTATCTAGCTATACAACGCATAAAATAAGTAAGGGGCAACACCAAATCAATCGTGTGCCCCTTTTTCTTATTCTTTTATCTTCTTTGATATCCTTCTTGCCAAGTACACAAATGGTGTATCTGCAAGGCTTGTTACTATAAATATTACATAACTTGAAATTGCAATACTTATAAGTGTCTTAAAATCATGAATGCCCCAGAATGCACCAAACGTATACAAAATAGTATTCAAAAACTGTGAAATTAATGTTGAACCATTGTTTCTAAGCCAAAGAAATCTTTCCTTGTCTCCTACTAATTTGTTAGTTAAATCCCACCATTTATGGTATGCCCAAACATCAAATTCCTGAACTATAGCGTATACAACCATACTTACAATCATAAGTCTTGGTGTATTCGAAAAAATTGTCTGCATTGCAGGCATTGCAAAATCTGTGCTGTCCGGTGTGTATAAAAGCCACCACTGTGAAAGTATTATAAATACAATTGATGTTGTAATTCCAATATGTACTGCTCTTTTTGCATCTTTCTTTCCATATACTTCACTTACAATGTCTGTTATAAGGAATGTTGCCGCAAATAAAACATTTCCCAATGTCATAACCATTCCAAATGCTTTGACCATTATTAAAACTTCTATGTTAGCTGCAATTGTTGCTATACTTGTAAAGCAGAATAATCCCTGCTTTCCAAATAATTTATACATTACTATTACGCTTCCGTAAATTATAAATATTGATAAAACCAGTAATATTTCATTAGACATTTTTATTTTCTCCTTTAATCATCCTACACCAAAATCTGTATTATTTAATAATATATCTACCCTATCATTATCTTTGTACAAGGGATAAACATATTCCATAAACTGTTCAATAACCTTTTTATCCGGTTTAATCGGCATCTGATTTTCAACCATAATATTTACACATATTCTGCTAAAATATTTTAAACCTGTCTCAATATCACTAATCATTGATTCCTTTGTTTGTCCTGAAATTCCCTGTAACAAATTAATTTCATCAAAATAATTTGCAATTACTTCAGGATTCTTTTCTTCAATTCCCTTAACTAAAACTTTCTCTCTTAAATCATAGTCAAAAGTTTCTAAACCTAACTTTATAATCGGTTTAATTCCAATATTCAAAAAAGAATTTTTAAAATTTTGAACATCATCTTTATGCATATAATGACATTCAAAATGGATTTCTTTTATACCTTTTTTCAAACATATTTGCTTAATCAATTCTATAGTTTTTTTATCTAAATCAACAAAACTTCCTGAATTTATAACTTCAAGTTCCCCAAATTTTCCTGTTACATTACTTAAAACCTGCTTATTCAACTGAAAATTGGCTTCTATGTCTTTGCTTGAATCTAAATGATAATCACAAAATCTGCATTTTCTCCATTTACATCCATCTCCAACTAACATTACTATCTCTCTAGGGTTCTTGTCTTCTATGACAGAATATCTTATTGGATTAAATCCTTCTACCATTGTTTTTCTCCTATAAAATAAAAAGAGTGCCTACTAAGGACACTCTTTTTAAACTGCTATATCTAGCAGATTCTTCCTTAGTTTTGTTTATAGACAGGATGGTTACGAACTGTCTGTTATTATTTTATGGAAACTTTATTATAAATTTCCATCAAATGTTTTATTCTTCAGTAATTTCAATTGTATCTTCTGAAACTTCAATTACATCATTGTTATCTTCAGCATTTTCTGCCTCATCTTCTACATCTTCTGCTGAAACTGCTAATGCTGCCTGTTCCTGTTCTCTTGCGATACGTTCATCTGTACTTAATTTTACATCTCCGTATCTCTTCATACCTGTACCTGCAGGAATTAACTTACCAATAATTACGTTTTCCTTAAGACCTACAAGTGGATCAACCTTACCATTGATAGCTGCTTCTGTAAGAACTCTTGTTGTTTCCTGGAATGAAGCTGCTGATAAAAATGAGCTTGTTGCAAGTGAAGCCTTTGTGATACCAAGCATAATCTGTGTACCTGTTGCAGGTTCCTTGCCTTCTTCTTCAAGCTGTTCATTAACTTCGTTAAAGTCAAGAACTTCAACTGTTGTTCCCGGTAAGAATTCTGAATCACCGGCTGTGTCAACCTTAATCTTCTTAAGCATCTGACGAACAATAACTTCAACGTGCTTATCATTGATTTCTACACCCTGGAGACGGTAAACTCTCTGTACTTCACGGATCATATAATCCTGAACTGCACGAAGTCCCTTAATCTTTAATAAATCATGTGGGTTAATGCTACCTTCTGTAAGTTCGTCACCAGCTTCAAGAACAGCACCATCAAGAATCTTAATCTTTGATCCATAAGGGATAAGATAAGCTTTTGATTCGCCAGTTTCAGGGTTAGTTACGATAATTTCACGTTTCTTCTTTGTTTCCTTAATTTCAGCAACACCACCGAACTCTGCAATAATTGCAAGTCCCTTTGGCTTTCTTGCTTCAAATAATTCTTCTACTCTAGGAAGACCCTGTGTAATATCGTCACCGGCTACACCACCAGTATGGAATGTTCTCATAGTAAGCTGTGTACCAGGTTCACCGATTGACTGAGCAGCGATGATACCTACTGCCTCACCAACCTGTACTCTCTGTCCTGTTGCCATATTTGCACCATAACATTTAGCACATACACCTACGTGTGACTTACATGTAAGAATTGTTCTAATCTTAACTGATTTAACACCTGTAGCAACAATTCTTGCTGCACGCTTTGGTGTAATCATATGGTTAGCTTTAACAATCATATTGCCTTCTGCATCATACATTGTTTCTGCAGCAGTTCTACCTGTGATTCTTTCTTCAAGACTTTCGATTACTTCGTTTCCATCAACTAAGTCTTCGATTTCCATAAATGGAATAGCCTTACCTTCACAACAATCTACATCTCTAATAATAAGATCCTGTGAAACGTCTACAAGTCTTCTTGTAAGGTAACCTGAATCGGCTGTTCTAAGGGCAGTATCTGACATACCCTTTCTAGCACCATGGGCTGAAATGAAGTATTCCAATACGTCAAGACCCTCACGGAAGTTCGACTTAATAGGAAGTTCGATAGTCTTACCTGTTGTATCAGCCATCAAACCACGCATTCCGGCAAGCTGTTTAATCTGTTTATCAGAACCACGGGCACCGGAATCGGCCATCATAAAGATGTTGTTGTACTTATCAAGACCACTAAGAAGGGCTGTTGTAAGTTCATTATCGGCTGCCTGCCATGTTTCGATAACTTCTTTGTATCTTTCTTCATCAGTTAAGAAACCACGACGATAATGCTTTGTAATTTCATCAACTGTGTGTTCTGCATCTGCAAGAATCTGTTTCTTTGATTCAGGTACTGTCATATCTGAAATTGAAACTGTCATAGCTGCCCTTGTTGAGAACTTATAACCCATAGCCTTAATGTTATCAAGAACTTCTGCAGTCTTAGTTGCTCCATGGTTATTAATAACCTTTTCAAGAATCTGCTTTAACTGTTTCTTACCTACGTGGAAATCTACCTCTAATTTAAGGTAATCTTCATCTGTTTCTCTCTTAACGAATCCTAAATCCTGTGGAAGAATTTCGTTAAATAAACAACGTCCAAGTGTAGTATCAATAATACCTGAAATCTCTTTTCCTTCTCCGTTAAATACAGTTCTCTTAACCTTAATTCTCTGGTGAAGTGAAATTTCTTTATTTTCATAAGCTAAAATAGCCTGATTAACATCACTAAATGAATGTCCTAATGCATCAATAGGTTCACAAATAACAACTCTATCATCTGCATGATACTTAATCATATCGTGAGCTCCGATAATTCCTTTATCTAAAGCTTCCTTAATTTCTTCATCTGTATCATAAATAGGAGCATTCTCAGCTACTGTAGAAGCAATTTCTTCTTCCTTAGAATGATCAACCATTCTTTCCATTGTAAGATAGTAAATACCAAGTACCATATCCTGTGAAGGAACTGCTACAGGTGCACCATCTGATGGTTTTAACAAGTTGTTAGGTGAAAGTAAAAGGAATCTACATTCAGCCTGTGCTTCTACTGAAAGTGGAAGATGAACAGCCATCTGGTCACCGTCAAAATCGGCGTTGAACGCTGTACATACCAATGGATGAAGCTTAATAGCCTTACCTTCTACAAGAATTGGTTCAAATGCCTGAATACCAAGTCTATGAAGTGTAGGGGCACGGTTTAACATAACAGGATGTTCTTTGATTACGTCTTCAAGTACATCCCAAACCTCTGTCTGAAGTCTTTCAACCATCTTCTTAGCGCTCTTAATATTGTGAGCTGTTCCATTAGCTACCAATTCCTTCATTACAAAAGGCTTAAATAATTCGATAGCCATTTCCTTTGGAAGACCACACTGGTAAATCTTAAGTTCAGGTCCTACTACAATAACTGAACGTCCTGAGTAGTCAACACGCTTACCAAGTAAGTTCTGACGGAAACGTCCCTGCTTACCCTTTAACATATCTGATAAAGATTTAAGAGCTCTGTTACCAGGTCCTGTTACAGGTCTACCACGTCTACCATTATCAATTAATGCGTCAACAGCTTCCTGAAGCATTCTCTTTTCATTTCTTACAATGATTTCCGGAGCGCCTAATTCAAGAAGTCTCTTAAGACGATTATTTCTGTTAATAATTCTTCTATACAAATCATTTAAATCAGATGTAGCAAATCTACCACCATCTAACTGAACCATAGGTCTTAAATCAGGTGGAATTACAGGAATTACATCTAAAATCATCCATTCAGGCTTATTACCTGAATTTCTGAATGCTTCGAAAACTTCCAATCTCTTAACGATTTTTGCTTTCTTCTGTCCTGTTGCTTCAAATAATTCTGATTTTAATTGCTCTGCTTCTTTTTCAACATCAATGTCCATAAGCAATTCTTTGATAGCTTCAGCACCCATTCCCACACGGAACTTTCCGCCAAATTCTTCATATGCTTCTCTGAATTCCTTTTCTGACAACACCTGCTTGTAATCCAATGTTGTTTCCATTGGATCAAGCACGATATATGAAGCAAAGTATAAAACTTTCTCTAATACTCTTGGTGAAATATCAAGGATTAATCCCATTCTTGAAGGGATTCCTTTAAAGTACCAAATGTGTGATACCGGAGTAGCAAGTTCAACACTACCCATACGCTCTCTACGAACGCTGGCCTTTGTTACTTCAACGCCACATCTGTCACAGATTACACCTTTATATCTGATTTTCTTATATTTACCACAATGACATTCCCAGTCTTTGCTTGGTCCGAAAATCTTTTCACAGAATAAACCGTCTTTTTCAGGTTTTAAAGTTCTGTAATTTATTGTCTCAGGCTTAGTAACTTCGCCTCTTGACCATTCTCTGATTTTTTCAGGTGACGCAAGACCAATTTTGATTTTGTCAAATGATACCTGTTCACTAACGTTATTATCTGCCATGATCAAATCTCCCTTCCTAATTATTCGTCCATTCCATCTTCAACTACATTTCCCTGAGCATCAACAGTCTGGAGTTCTTCACCTACAAATTCCTGTGTGCTATAACCAGCCTGTTCAAAGCTCTGGCTGTCTTCTTTCTTCTGGCTATAGTTCTTATTATCATTAAGAATTGCATTGAAGTTTGTTTCACCGTAATCAATGCTTTCCTTTAATTCAACTTCATTGTCATTTTCATCTAATACCTTAACATCAAGTGCTAATGACTGAAGTTCCTTAATAAGTACCTTAAATGATTCAGGAATTCCCGGCTGAGGGATGTTTTCACCCTTAATAATTGCTTCATAAGTCTTAACACGTCCTACAACGTCATCAGACTTAACTGTTAAGATTTCCTGTAATGTATATGATGCACCGTAAGCTTCAAGTGCCCAAACTTCCATTTCACCAAATCTCTGTCCACCGAACTGAGCTTTACCACCAAGTGGCTGCTGTGTTACTAATGAGTAAGGACCTGTTGAACGTGCATGAATCTTATCATCAACCAAGTGATGTAACTTAAGGTAATGCATGAATCCGATTGTAACAGGGTTATCGAAGTAATCACCTGTTCTACCATCTCTAAGTCTAACCTTACCATCTCTTGCAATTGGAACACCCTTCCATTCTTCTCTATGATCAAGGTGTTCACCAAGATATTCCATAACTTCAGGATTTAATTTATCCTGATATTTTGCCTGGAAATCTTCCCACTCTGTATTGGCATAATCGTTTGCCATTTCAAGTGTATCCATAATGTCGTACTCGTCAGCACCGTCAAATACAGGTGTTGCAATGTTAAATCCTAATACTTTAGCTGCAAGGCTTAAGTGAATTTCAAGGACCTGACCAATGTTCATACGTGAAGGTACGCCCAATGGGTTAAGTACGATATCAAGTGGTCTTCCGTTTGGAAGGAATGGCATATCTTCTACTGGTAATACTCGTGAAACTACACCCTTGTTACCATGACGTCCGGCCATCTTATCACCAACGGAAATCTTTCTCTTCTGAGCAATGTAAATACGAACTGATTCGTTTACGCCTGGAGCTAATTCGTCTCCATTTTCTCTCTTGAATACCTTAGCATCAACAATGATACCCTGTTCACCGTGTGGAACCTTAAGTGATGTATCTCTTACCTCTCTTGCCTTTTCACCGAAGATTGCTCTCAAAAGTCTTTCTTCAGGTGTAAGCTCTGTTTCACCCTTAGGTGTAACCTTACCAACAAGAATATCTCCGGCACGAACTTCAGCACCGATTCTGATAATACCTCTTTCATCAAGGTCTTTACGGGCTTCATCACCTACGCCAGGAACATCATTTGTAATCTCTTCAGGTCCAAGCTTAGTATCTCTTGCTTCTGTTTCGTATTCTTCTATATGAATTGATGTATAAACATCGTCCTGAACTAATCTTTCACTAAGAAGTACAGCATCTTCGTAGTTATAACCTTCCCATGTCATGAAACCGATAAGTGGGTTCTTACCAAGTGCAATTTCACCGTTAGATGTTGATGCACCATCAGCAATAACTTCACCTGCTTCTACGTGGTCTCCCTTAAATACTATTGAACGCTGGTTATAACAGTTACTCTGGTTACTTCTCTGGAATTTAAGAAGCTTATATGTTTCTTTTTCTCCATTATCATCATATCTGATAGTAATTTCTTTTGATGTTGATCTTTCAATAACACCGGCACGCTTAGCAACAACACAAACGCCTGAGTCAACAGCTGCCTTTGCTTCCATACCTGTACCAACAACAGGAGCTTCTGTTGTAATAAGTGGAACGGCCTGACGCTGCATGTTTGATCCCATGAGGGCACGGTTTGAGTCGTCGTTCTGTAAGAATGGAATCATTGATGTTGCAACTGAAAATACCATTCTAGGAGAAACGTCCATTAAGTCAATTCTCTTCTTATCAAACTGTGATGTTTCTTCTCTATAACGTCCTGATACGTTATTGTGTACAAAATGTCCTTCTGCATCCAATGGTTCATTAGCCTGTGCAACAGTGTAATTATCTTCTTCATCTGCTGTAAGGTAAACAACTTCATCTGTTACTCTTGGATTTTCAGGATCTGACTTGTCTACTACTCTATATGGAGCCTCAACAAATCCGTACTCATTTAATCTTGCGAAAGATGCAAATGAGTTAATAAGTCCGATGTTAGGACCTTCAGGTGTCTCAATAGGACACATTCTACCGTAATGTGTATAGTGAACGTCTCGAACCTCGAATCCGGCACGATCTCTTGAAAGACCACCTGGTCCTAAGGCTGATAAACGTCTCTTATGTGTTAATTCACCCAATGGGTTATTCTGATCCATAAACTGTGACAACTGTGAACTTCCGAAGAATTCCTTAACAGCTGCAGTTACAGGTTTTATATTAATTAATGTCTGTGGAGAAACTCCTTCAAGATCCTGAGTTGTCATACGTTCACGAACAACTCTTTCCATTCTTGAAAGACCGATTCTATACTGATTCTGAAGTAATTCACCAACTGCACGGATACGTCTGTTTCCTAAGTGGTCAATATCATCTTCTGAACCGATTCCATATTCAATATTCATACAATAGTTGATTGTAGCGAAAATATCTTCCTTAGTAATATGCTTTGGAATTAATTCGTGTACGTTTCTCTTAATTGCATCTTTTAATTCTTCTTCTGTTTCATTTTCAGCAAGAATTTCAGCAAGAACAGGGTAATAAACCTCTTCATTAATTCCCAATTCTTTACAATCAAAGTCAACATATGCATTAATATCTACAGCAAGGTTTGAAAGAACTTTTTCATTCTTAATATCTGTCTGAATCATTACTGATGGAACAGCTGCATTCTGAATCTTAATAGCAAGTTCTTCTGTTACAACAGTTCCGGCTTCTGCTAAAACTTCTCCTGTTGTCATATCTACAACATCTTCAGCTAATGGTAAACCTTTAATACGGTTCTTGTAAGCCAATTTCTTGTTGTATTTATAACGACCAACTCTTGCAAGGTCATATCTTCTTGCATCAAAGAACATACCTGCAACGATTGATTCAGCACTGTCAACGCTAAGAGGTTCGCCCGGACGAATCTTTTTGTAAAGTTCTAAAAGGCCTTCTTCATAGCTTGTACTTGGATCTTTCTCAAATGTTGCTGTAAGTTTTTCTTCTTCACCGAATAATTCAGTGATTTCAGCATTTGTTCCAATTCCTAAAGCTCTAATAAGAACTGTTACAGGAAGCTTTCTTGTTCTATCTACACGAACATAGAAAATATCATTTGAATCTGTTTCGTATTCAAGCCATGCACCTCTGTTAGGAATAACCTGTGATGTATATAATTCCTTACCTACTTTATCATGACCGATAACGTAGTAGATACCTGGTGAACGAACCAACTGGCTTACGATAACACGTTCTGCACCATTGATAACGAATGTACCTGTTGCAGTCATAAGTGGTAAATCACCCATGAAAATATCGTGTTCTGTAAATTCACCTGTCTCCTTGTTATGAAGTCTTACCTTAACTTTTAAAGGTGCAGAATATGTTGCATCTCTTTCCTTACATTCCTCGATTGTGTACTTCTTCTCATCTTCGCATAATTTGAAGTCAACAAACTCAAGGCTTAAGTTTTGTGCGTAATCTTCAATCGGAGATATATCTTCCAATACTTCCTTAAGACCTGTACTCAGGAACCACTCATATGAATCTCTCTGAACTTCAATAAGATTAGGCATTCCAAGAACTTCTTTTTGTCTTGAATAACTCATACGTATGCCTTTTCCTGATTTCACAGGGCGAATTCTGTTTTTCTCCATTGACATTTCACTCCTTGTCTTTATTTTATTACTTTTTTAGTTACTTTTGCTTAATAAAATTAAGTTTTTGTACTGTTTTAGCACTTTCATTGCTGTCAAAAGGGCGCACTACGCCTACTTTTAAGCATAACAGTAGGATTTTACCATAGGTAACAATTGGTGTCAAGGACTTTTTTATTGAATATTTCTGTTTGATTATTGGGGTTATATTTTTAAGCATTATCAACTTGGTATCGAAGAAAGCACGCGCTCAAACATAAAAAGAGAGACAGGGTTGTGTTTACACAAAACCCTGTCTCTCTTTTTATGTTTGAGCGCACGCTCTGCAAAAAGTTTGTCGCGATTATTTTAATGTTACAACTGCTCCAACTTCTTCTAACTGAGCCTTTAATGCTTCTGCTTCTTCCTTTGTAGCACCTTCTTTAACTACCTTAGGAGCTCCGTCAACTACTTCCTTAGCTTCCTTTAATCCTAATCCTGTAGCATCCTTAACAGCCTTGATAACCTTAACCTTGTTAGCACCAACTTCTGTTAATTCTACGTCGAATTCTGTCTTTTCTTCAGCTGCTCCACCTTCTGCTCCAGCTGCTGCTACTACAACACCTGCTGCTGCAGATACGCCAAATTCTTCTTCACATGCTTTTACTAAATCGTTTAATTCTAAAACTGTTAATCCTTTGATTACTTCAATGATTTCTGCTGTTGTCATTGTAATTTCCTCCATTAATAATTCTTTATAATTGTTTCGATGTTATTAAATCCATCTTTAATGTGAATGCTTAGCATTCATTATCAGATTATGCCTGATTATGCAACTTCTTCGTTCTTTTCAGCAATCTGCTTAATAACACGAGCGAAGTTTGTAACTGGTGACTGCATAGATCCAAGTAATTTTGAGAGAAGTACTTCTCTTGATGGGATAGATGCAATCTGACCGATTCCTGCTGCATCATAGTAAACTCCGTCAACTACGCCGCCTTTGATTTCTAAAGCTTCAGCTGTCTTAGCGAATTTTGCTAATACTCTAGCTGCTGCCGTAGCATCATCTTTACATACTGCAATAGCTGTTGGTCCTTCAAGATGCTGAGCTAAATCTGCGAATTCAGTATCTTTGATTGCAAAATTAATCATAGTGTTCTTGTATACTTTGTATACAACACCAGCTTCTCTTAACTGCTTACGAAGTTCTGTATCTTCTGCAACAGTAAGTCCACGGTAATCTACAACAACTGCTGTAGCTGCACCATTGAGTAATTCTGAAATCTCTTCAACGACAGGTTTCTTTAACTCTACTTTTGCCATGATTGTTTTGCCTCCTTATAAAATTTAGGTCTGCAACCAAACATTGCGCCGAATATTATACAATAGTATAAAAAACCTCTCTGCCGAAACAGAGAGGTATTGTCAGTCATGTTTATAACTTCATTCCTCGGTAGGTACTAAGTTTACGCCCTTATAAAGGATAAATCCCCATAGGCACCTACTGTCTTCGGCAATTGGTATTAAACCACTTGTGCATAATAACACATTCTTATTTTATTGTCAACTGATTGTTCAGTAACAACCTTAAATTATGCGTTAGCGTTTACTAACTTAGTTGGGTTAACCTTTACTCCAGGTCCCATTGTTGATGTAAGAGTAACGCTCTTTAAGTAAGCACCCTTAACTGCAGCTGGTTTAGCTTTATTAATAGCACCCATAAGTGCATTGAAGTTTTCTACTAACTGTTCTTCTGTAAATGAAGCTTTTCCAACTGGAACATGAATGATATTAGCCTTGTCTAATCTATATTCAATCTTACCGGCTTTAATATCATCAATAGCTTTTGTTACGTCCATTGTAACTGTACCTGCTTTAGGGTTTGGCATTAAGCCCTTAGGTCCAAGTACACGACCAAGTCTACCAACAACACCCATCATGTCTGGTGTAGCAACAACAACGTCGAAGTCTAACCATCCATCATTCTGGATTCTTGGTATTAACTCTTCACCGCCTACGAAATCAGCGCCTGCTGCCTGAGCTTCATCAGCCTTAGCACCTTTAGCGAAAACTAAAACTTTAACAGTTTTACCTGTACCGTTAGGTAATACTACAGCACCACGGATCTGCTGATCTGCATGACGTCCATCACAACCTGTTCTGATGTGACATTCTATTGTTTCATCAAATTTTGCAACTGCTGCTTTCTTTACTAAAGAAATAGCTTCTTCTGTGTCATACTGTGCAGCTCTATCGATTAACTTTGCTGCCTCTGTATATTTCTTTCCTCTTTTCATTTAAACCTCCTAGTGGTAATAGCGGATATACCTCCCACTTTTTTCAATTCATTTTAAAATTAGTCTTCAACCTTAATTCCCATGCTTCTAGCTGTTCCTGCGATCATGCTCATAGCAGCTTCAATGCTTGCAGCATTTAAATCCTGCATCTTTGTTTCAGCGATCTGCTGTAAATCAGCCTTTGAGATTGTAGCAACTGTTTCTTTTAATGAATTGCCTGCACCCTTCTGGATCTTGCAAGCTTTCTTTAATAATACTGCTGCTGGAGGAGTTTTTGTTACGAAACTAAAACTCTTGTCCTGGTAAACAGTGATAACAACTGGAATAATCATTCCCGGCTGATCAGCTGTTCTTGCGTTAAAGTCCTTTGTGAACTGAACGATGTTTAATCCATGCTGTCCAAGTGCTGGACCAACTGGTGGAGCTGGTGTTGCTTTGCCAGCTTCGATCTGCAATTTAATGTAACCTTCTACTTTCTTTGCCATCTTTCGGCACCTCCTAAATTTGTGGTATTAGCGGGAATCCCTCCCACGGCCTTGCTATTCATTGCAAAACCTTCTTCTATTAGCACTTATGTGCATTATTAAAATTCACAACGTGAATCTTAATTCATCTTTTTAACTTCTGTAAAGTTTAATTCTACAGGAGTTTCTCTACCAAACATGTCAACATTAATTGTGACTGTCTGTCTGTTCTCATCAATACGTTTAACCACGCCTGCTGTACCTGACCAAACGCCACCGATGACTGCAATCATATCGCCTTCTTTAAAATCAACTTCAACTTTTTCATTCTTGATTCCAAGAGAAAGCATTTCTGTATCAGTAAGTGGAACCGGCTTAGATCCAGGACCTACAAACCCTGTAACACCTCTTGTGTTTCTTACAACATACCATGTATCATCATTCATAACCATGTTTATAAGCACATAACCTGGGAAAAGTTTTTTCTCAGAAACTTTTCTTACGCCGTTTTTAAGTTCGACAACTTCCTGTGTAGGTACTGATACTTCTAATATTTGATCATGCAATTTTCTATTCTCAATTGTCTGTTCAATAGTAGTCTTAACTTTATTCTCATACCCTGAATAAGTATGAACAACGTACCAATTTGCTTCTGACATTTAATCACCTCATATTTTTAATTCTTATCTTCCAATAATAGCATCTAATCCTAATTGTACAACACTATCAATGAGAGAAATAAGAACGCCTACGATAATTGTGATTACCACAACAACAACTGTCTGTCTAATAATTGTTGCTTTATCCGGCCAGATAATTCTTGAAAATTCAGCCTTAACACCTGTCCACCAAGTTTTAATACGGCTTTCTTTCTTCTTAGTTGCCTCTGCCATTTTCTTACCCTCCATTAACTCAAACTATTTAGTTTCTTTGTGTAATGTATGTTTCTGGCAGAATTTACAATACTTCTTTGTTTCAACTCTGTCTGGATGAGTCTTCTTATCCTTTGTTGTATTGTAATTACGCTGTTTACATTCAGTACATTCTAATGTAATTCTTGTTCTCATGAGTTTCACCTCCGCATTTTTTATATGTTTAAAGTCTAAATTTTTTTGCAAAAAAAAAAGACCTAGTTGCTCGCCTCATAAATATAACACGTAAATACAAATGCGTCAACATTTTTTTATTAATATTTACGATTTATATTTTGAAGCTGGATTAATTCCTAAACTATAGTCTTTTTTATTATTCTATCCATCCCTTCCAACTGCCACGGAAAGACAATACACTTTCTCAACTCCTGCCACCTTTAACACCTTTGCACAGGCATCAAAAGTACTACCTGTTGTATATATGTCATCAACTAAAAGTACTGTTTTATATTCGGAACATATTTTCCTGTCCACGCCAAAGGCTTTCTGCAAATTAATTTTCCGCATTTCATTGCTAAGCTTTTTCTGGGGAACCGTAGACTTCTTTCTAATAATACATTTATCGTCTAAAGCAATTCCCGTCTCCTTACTTAGCGCTCTGCCAAAAACTTCCGCCTGATTATAACCTCTCTTTATTTCCTTATCTTTATACATTGGAACCGGAATTATTGCCTGAACATTCCATTCTTTCAATTTATTTTCCAATACATCTTTTGCCACTTTTGCAAAAAATTTCCCATAATTCCTGGAATTTCCATATTTAAATCTGTATAAAACAAGTTTCATTTCCCCTGTGTATTCAAAAACAGACCTTGCCCTGTCATAGTAATGTTTCATCTTTTTACAATCATTACAATACGTTTTACCACTGTCTGTTAATGGTTTGCCACACTTAGCACACCTTGGCTCATTAATGATATGTAACTCATCTTTACATGTATCACATATAATCTTTCCCTTGCCAAGAACTTTTTGACAAACCGGGCAAACTGTTGGATACATCCATTCAATTACTCTACCTAACATTCCCCCACCTTTTCTTATTGATAATAATTAATAAGTTGCCATTTCAATCCTGAATATCTCTTATGCTGATCTTCATTTTTAACCATTGCGTTAAAAGTTTCTTTTCTGCCGACTATGCACACACATTTCTTTGCTCTTGTAACTCCCGTATACAAAAGATTCCTTGTCATAAGCATCGAAGCTCCCGAAACCAAAGGCATTACAACTGCCGGATATTCGCTACCTTGAGATTTATGAATTGTAACAGCGTAAGCCAGTTCCAACTCTTCTGCCTGTTTAGAATCATATGTAACATATCTTTCATCATCAAACTTTACTTCTATATAATTAGTAAGATTATTTATTTTTGTAATAATTCCCATATCTCCGTTAAAAATGCCGGAGCCGGAATCCACAAGAAAACCTTTATCTGTTCTCTGCTCCCATTCAAGCTGATAATTATTTTTAATCTGCATAACCTTGTCGCCTTCTCGGAAAACGACACCGGCTATCTCTTTTTCGTTCTTATTTTTGTCAGGTGGATTCATATACATCTGTAATCCCGGATTAAGAGAGTTGACGCCTAAAATTCCGTTACGCATAGGTGTAAGAACCTGTATGTCCATTTCATTTGCTCCTACGTATGCTGGAAGTTTTGTTTTTATCAGACCTATTGTTGCATTTAATGCCATCTGAGCATTTTCTCTTTCTATATATAAAAAATCTCCAAAACTATTGTCAAGTTTAACTTCTTTTCCTTCATTAATCTTATGAGCATTAGTTACTATTCCACTTTCCCCTGCCTGACGAAAAACTTTTGTAAGACGTACAACTTTAAAGCATTCAGATTCAATAATATCCTTCAAAACATTTCCCGGGCCAACACTTGCAAGCTGATTAACGTCTCCAACAAAAACCAATCTTGTTCCAACAGTTACAGCTTTCAAAAACGCATGCATCAAAAAAGTGTCTACCATAGACATTTCATCTACAATAACAACATCTGTTTCCAATGGATTTTGTTCGTTTCTTCCAAACTTCGCATCAAGTTCAGGATCATCACTTTGCCCACCTGATATTTCAAGCATTCTGTGAATAGTCTTTGCCTCATGACCTGTAGCCTCAGTCATACGCTTTGCGGCACGTCCCGTTGGAGCCGCAAGACTTACTTCTAATCCGTCAGATTCAAACAGCTGAATTATAGCATTAATTGTTGTGGTCTTTCCTGTTCCCGGGCCACCGGTTATAATAGATACACCGTTATTCTGTGTTGCCACAACTGCCTGTCTTTGAAGGTCATCTAAATGAATTCCTGACATATCCTCAACTGTATCCATTTTCACCCCAAGAATATAATCATCTTCCGGTGTTGAAATATTTAATTCAAGCAACATTCTTGCAATATTTAATTCTGTATAATAGAAAGTAGACAAAAACACTGCCTGATTGTCATCAATTTCTTTTAAAATTAACTTCTTTTCAAGTACAAGTTCCGTAAAACAGTTATCAAGCAATTCCATATTGTATGTTCCGTCAGCATTTAAGTACTGATCCCTTAATCCAAGCAAATTAATAGTAGTTTCCACCATTTTTTCCTTAGGAAGATATGTATGTCCTGATAAAGACGCTTCTGTTAAAGCATAGCACATTCCACTTTTTATTCTTACAGACGCATTAACTTCCACACCGGCTCTTCTGGCAATTTCATCTGCCGTCTTAAAGCCAATACCTGTCACATCATCTGCAAGCTGATACGGATTAGTTTTAATTATGTCATAAACCCTTGTTCCATAATTATTAAATATTTTCGTACTTAATGTAGGAGAAATTCCATATCCCTGAAGAAAAATCATAACATCACGCATATCCTTTTTTTCTTCAAGCTGAGTACTAATGTCCATAGCCTTTCTTGTAGTAATTCCTCTGATTTCTGCAAGGCGCTCCGGCTCCTCTTCTATAATTCTAAAAGTATCCTCACCAAACTTGTCTACTATTCTATCTGCAAGCACTGCGCCAAGACCCTTTATAGCTCCAGAACCTAAATATTTTTTTAACGATAATTCATCTGTTGCAGGAACAATTTTATAGTTTGTTGCCTTTATTTGTTTTCCATAAATCTCATGGAAAACTTCCTCACCTTCTATTTCTACATATTCTCCCTGACCAATATATCCAAAATTACCTGTACATGTTATATCTTCTTTTCCACTGGATAATGTTAACACAGTAAAACCATTATCTTCATTTCTAAATGTTATATTTTCAACATATCCGCTAACTGTTTTCATCTGGTATATTTTCTCTTTCCTTAATAACTGCCTTCTAGTTACTCTCTTTTTTCAATTGCATCATTCAAATACTTATTAGTTGCTTTTAAATATATCTTTTACCTGATTTGAATGTCAAAATATCCAAATCTTTATGGAATAAAAATGCCATCCTTTTTAAGCATCTCTTAACTACAGTTAAAAGATACACATTGGGACAGCATTTTATATAAATATTTATTGGTTGTTTTTAATTAATCTTTTCTTTTGCCGCTTCATCAATATAATCCAAATACTGACCTGTTCCAATGGCAACAACAGTCATTGGATCTTCGGCTGTCATAGTATTAATACCTGTCTTAGATTCAATTAACTGATCTAATCCATGAAGCAAACATCCGCCACCTGTTAACACTATACCACGCACTGCAATATCTGCTGCCAATTCCGGTGGTGTCTGTTCAAGTACTCTGTGAACTGCTTCAACTATACTTGCAGAAACATCCTTAAGGGCTTCCTCAGTCTCTTCTGAAGTAATTTCAATAGTTTTAGGCAATCCTGTTACAAGATTTCTTCCACGTACTTCCATCTTCTTATTATCAGATTTATTGAAACATGTTCCTATTCCAATCTTAATCTCCTCGGCAGTTCTATCTCCTATAAGAAGATTATGTTTCTTTCTCATATATCTTACAATGGCATCATCAAAATCATCTCCGGCAACCTTAATAGATGTGCTTACAACTGTTCCTCCAAGAGAAATAACTGCCACATCTGTAGTTCCTCCGCCAATGTCAACTATCATATTTCCACAAGGCTTACTTATGTCAATTCCTGCACCAATGGCTGCTGCAACAGGTTCTTCTACAATAAAGACCTCTCTTGCGCCAGCCTGAAAAGCTGCATCCTGAACTGCCTTAATTTCAACTTCTGTTGCACCACTAGGTACACATACACAAATACGTGGTTTCTTAAATGAGCGCTTTCCGATTGCCTTCTGTATAAAATATCTTATCATCTGTTCGGTAATTGAATAATCTGAAATAACTCCCTGTTTAAGTGGTCTTACAGCCACAATATTTTCAGGAGTTCTTCCAATCATAAGTCTCGCTTCTTCTCCTACAGCCTTAATCTTTTCAGTATCTCTATCAACTGCAACAACTGAAGGTTCCTTTAAAACCACACCTTTTCCTTTTATAAAAACAAGCACACTTGCCGTTCCTAAATCTATTCCAATATCTGTATTAAACATTTGTTACTCCTTTAAGTTTTCAAACAGTAATTATAGTATATGTAATAATCTTTTCCCTAAACTATTTTTTATTATATTAATTTAGATATCAAAGCTTTCAAATCTTGATACTGTAATCATTATATACAATTTAAAAAGAAAATAAAAGTAAATATTTGCTACAAATTTTGAACATTCTGTTATTTTACAATTATTACAACTTTTATGTATAAAATATTACATTTTTCTACTTTTTTACATTTTATTCATACTTTTGTAACATTTCCCTATTATATTATCAATGTACTACCGATTAGGTGGTGCACATAGTTTGTATACGTCATACCCTATAATGGCGTATTTTAAGTTTTTCATACTCAACCTAGAGGGTGAGATTCCCTCTAGGTCCCCCGCAAATGATGACCTTAACAGAAGTTAAGGTCTTTTTTATTTTCTCATATGACTATACTTCTCTCTTGTCGCCATACCACCTCGTAAATGCCGTTCAGCTTTATTCACATCTAGCACTTTTCTTATTTCTCCTGCCAATCCGGGATTAATAACTTCAAGCCTTTCCGTTACATCTTTATGTACTGTACTTTTACTTATCCCAAAAACCTTTGCGGCCTGTCTTACCGTAGCCTTATTTTTTACAATGTATCTTGCACTTTCCATTGCCCTTTCTTCAATATATTCTCTCAAAAAAATCCCCTGCATACATTCTTTATATAATGTACGCAGAGGACTTTTTTAATATTCTCTATTTTTGTGATATATCTGCCTGACCTTTACCATACTTTTTAGAATAATACATAGCCTCGTCAGCCTTATTGAATAAACTTTCTGTCTAACAGGCATCGCCATACAAAATGTATTAATTCCTATGGCAACAATCAGTATCCTAATTGCTTTTACTTTTCATTTTTTGCTCTCTTCTATTTCGAAGAGTTCCCTCCCTTAACAATATCTTTTAACCATATTTTTTCTTCTAATGTTAAATATGGAGAAATCATTTCATATACCATTTTGTGATAATTATCAAGTAATTCAATTTCTTTATCTGCCATGTCCTCAAAAGATATAAGTTCCCTATCATACGGAACCAATGTTAATGGTTTAAAACATAAAAATGTTCCCCATTGGTTCTGCTCTTTTTTCTCACATAAAACTAAGTTTTCAATTCTTATTCCAAACTCTCCCTCTAAATAAACTCCCGGTTCATTGCTAGTTATCATTCCTTCTTTAAATACTGGATTAAATTGATTATCCGGAAGAATTCTGTACCTTATGGCATTAGGTGGTTCATGAACACTAAGCAAATAACCCACTCCATGTCCCGTACCATGATTGTAATCAAGTCCTAAGTCCCATAATGGTTGTCTGGCATTATAGTCTATGGCAACTCCTGAACAGCCTTCCTTAAATACTGACGCTGCCAAATTCAAATGGCCCTTAAGTACAGCCGTATACATCTTTTTCATTTTAGGCGTAACTTTTCCGAGACTTATTGTTCTTGTTATATCTGTTGTTCCTTCAAGGTAATGTCCCCCTGAATCTATTAATACCATACCTTCATCTTTAATTTCATAATCTGATTCTTTATTTGCACTATAATGAACAATGGCTCCATGATCATTATAGCCAACTATAGGCGTAAAGCTTGGCTCAATATAGCTTTTTGCCACAGTTCTAAATTCTTCTAATTTTTCTCCTAAAGAAAGTTCCGTAATTTTTTCTTTTCCAACATTAGTCTTAAGCCAATAAATAAATTTGGTCATTGCAATACCGTCTAACAAATGAGCTTTTTTCATATTGGAAATTTCCGTTGGATTCTTAATAGCTTTCTGATTCAGTGCAGGTGTAAAACAGTTTATAACTTCATTATGGGTCTTTATTTTTTTGACAATATTATAATTAGCACTATTCTTATCAATCCATACTTTTTTGTTTTTTGTATTTTCTAATGCGTCATATATTTTAAAATAATCTTCAACTACTATTCCGTCATTCTCTAATTCTTTAACTATCTCATCTTGTATGGATGCTTTCTGAACATATAATGTGGCATCTAAAGAAGTTATTAACATAAAAGAGAGAAATACAGGTGTACATTCCACATCATCACCACGAAGATTTAACGTCCAGGCTGTTTCTTCTAAAGAAGTCAAAACTAAAACATCCACCTCTTTGTTTTTCATTTCTTCCCTTATATCACCAAGCTTATGAGCCCTTGTTTTTCCGCAATATTCTAACGAAAGATTCCATACAGGCTTACAGCACATTAAAGGTCTGTTCTCCCAAATTTCTCCAACAAGATCTACATCACTTATAACTGATATGTTTTTTATGGATTCTATTTCTTCTGCCATTGTGGCTGTCATCATTCTTCCATCAAAACCTACCACCAAAGATTCTGTTGCATTTTTTTGCAAATATTCCCTAATAGTCGGAACATTACACTGGCCACTTTTCATAAGCTTAATCTCTGTGTTCTTAAGCTGGTTTTCTGCCTGAAGAAAATATCTTCCATCAGTCCACAGCGCTGCTTCTTTCAAAGTAACAACAACGGTTCCTGCCGATCCTGTAAATCCTGAAATAAATTCTCTTGTTTTAAAATAATCCCCTACATATTCCGACCCGTGAAAATCGCAAGTAGGCACAATATAAATATCTATATTGTGCCTACTCATTCTATCTCTTAGAGCCTTAATCTTTTCATTAACTGTCATCATCCTGCTCCTCTAAGATTATGTATTACTTTTCTGTTGAATTATTGTATTTTTCATTATAAATATCTATACACTTATATATAATCTTTGCCGCATCTACAGGTCCGCCAAACTCGTCAACTTTAGTCTGTTTTCCTTCCAGATTCTTGTAAATATTAAAGAAATTCTTTATTTCTTCAAAAATATGTGATGGTAACTGATTAATATCTGTGTAGCAATTATAGGTTGGATCTCCATATGGAATAGCAATAATCTTATCATCATTATCACCACTGTCAACCATATACATAACGCCTATAGGATAGCATCTTACTAAAGACATAGGTTCTATAGGTTCTGAACACAAAACCAAAACATCTAATGGATCTCCATCTTCATCAATAGTTCTTGGAATAAATCCATAATTAGCCGGATAGTGAACTGAAGAATACAAAACTCTGTCTAAAATCAATAATCCGGTTTCTTTATCTAATTCATATTTCTTCTTGCTTCCTTTAGTTATTTCGATTGTCGCAATGAAATCAGCCGGTCTAATTCTTTCCGGTGAAATATCGTGCATAATATTCATGCTTTCTTCCTCCATTTTTCAATTATTTTCATTCCCGTTTCGTCTATTCTTACACTATATTTTATCACGGGATTATACTTTTACAAATACTTTCTAATTATAAAAAACACTGTTTTTATATATTTTTATCATTATTTTCTATAATTTCAATTTTGTTTCTATATTCCTTCAATATTTCCAAACTTATAACTCTATATTTTTTAAGAATTTCCGGGTTAAAATTTTTCTGCATAATCCGTGAATTTTGATTTTTATTGCAAAAAAGTTCTCCATTTTTGTAATCATTTTCCAAAAGCTCCGGTTTTCTATCTACAAAAACAATTCTATCAGCCATTTCAAGGAACCTTATCGGAATAGTTTTCTTTACACCTATTCCTGATATTTCTTTAAAACTGCTATTTACATTCTGAAATCTCTTTAAATTAGTACTTGTATATACATTTATTCCTGCATTCAGTATTTTTTCAATATCTTCATAAATAAAAGATTTATCATCCTCACATTTTCCGCCCATTCCCATTTCGTCCATAATCACAACATTCTCAAAATTATATTTTGAAACTATTTTCTCTAATGAATAATGATAAACCGGTTTTATGTTAGAGCCTTTGATTTTTCTTTCCTTGCCATTTAAAAAGCCTATAACAACCTTCTCCCCATAATTTTGTAAAGCATCCCTTAACATTATATGGGTCTTTCCGGCTCCGGGACTATAACTTGTATAAATAGTTAATCTGCCTTTTTTTATATTATTTTTCATATTAAAAAGTCCTAATTGTGTCTGTTTCCTCTTCACCTGTATTTTCAATAGATTTAATCACAACATAATAACTTACTTTTTCGTTTACCTTTACTTCAACTCTGTCTCCAACCTTGTGTCCCATAAGGGCTGCTCCCATGGGAGAGTCGCCACTTATTCTACCGCTAATTGAATCTCCACGCATTGTACTTACAATCTTGAAAGTTTCTGTTTCGTCATCGTCTTCAAAATAAACCTGAACAGTGTTATTTAATCCCACTTCATCATCTGCTGATTCGTCACTTATAATTGTAGCTGTCTTCAATACTCTTTCAAGGTATCTGATACGTCCCTCGTTTTTGTTCTTGTCTTTCTTTGCTGCATAATATTCAAAATTCTCACTTAAATCCCCTTGGGCTCTTGCCTCTTTTACAGCTTCGATAGCCTCAGGTCTTACGACTAATTTTCTATGTTCAATTTCTTCTTTTATTTTTTCAACATCACTCTGTGTAAGCTTCATAATGCCTCCTGTTTTTATTAAAATCTTGTACCTTCTCTAATCATTTTATTATAACACTAAAAAAAATCGGTTACAACTTTATCAAGCTTTAACATTACACTTCAACATTTATATTTTAATATCTACATATTGGCGTTTACACCTTAATATTTACGTTTTAATATTTTCGTTTAGTGTTTATGTCTTAATCTTTTTGTAACCGATTTTTTATACTTTTTTATTACATTTATTGATGTGTTTTTTATTACATTCGTTAATGCATTTTTATATTGCAAAATTGCATTTTTTTACTATGGATTATTATCCAAAATTCTTATCTTTCTTCAATGTTTGTATAATCATAGTAGTCGCAGTTGCTTACATATGCCGGACGCATAATCTTATCTGCTGTAATGATTTCCTCGATACGATGAGCACTCCATCCTACAATACGTGCTATTGCAAACATAGGTGTAAATAACTCTTCAGGAATATCAAGCATACTGTAAACCAAACCACTGTAAAAGTCTACGTTGGCACTAACACCCTTGTAAATCTGTCTTTCCTCTGCAATAACCTGCGGAGCCAAAGTTTCAATCATACTATACAAGTTAAAATCTTTAGTTCTGCCCTTTTCAGTAGCTAACTTCTCTACGAAGCTTTTGAAAATCTCAGCTCTTGGGTCAGAAATTGAATATACTGCATGCCCCATACCATAAATAAGTCCCTGTCTGTTAAAAGCTTCTTTATTAAGTATCTTTCTTAAATACTCCTTAACTTCATCCCTATCCGTTATATCATGAACATTATGTTTAATGTCCTTAAACATTTCTACAACTTTAACATTCGCACCACCATGGCGTGGTCCTTTCAATGAAGAAAGTGCTGCTGAAATTGTAGCATAAGTATCTGAACCTGATGAAGTTACAACTCTTGTTGTAAAAGTAGAGTTATTACCACCACCATGTTCCATATGAAGAACCAATGCTAAGTCTAAAACCTTGGCTTCTAATTCTGTGTATTTCTTATCCGGTCTTAACATTCTAAGAATGTTTTCACTTGTTGAAAGCTCCGGCTTAGGTCTGTGAATATATAAACTTTTGTTTCTCTTATAATGGTTATATGCATGGTAACCATATACAGAAATCATAGGGAATGTACTAATTAAATTAATGCTCTGTCTAATAACATTTTCCACTGATGTATCTGACATATTCTTGTCATATGATGCCAAAGTTAAAACACACTTAGACAATGTGTTCATAATATCTTCGCTTGGTGCTTTCATAATTACGTCACGCACAAAGTTAGTTGGCAATCGTCTTGATACAGCCATCATTTTCTTAAATTCAGTCAGATTATCTTCACTTGGTAATTCTCCAAAAAGCAATAAATATGCTACTTCTTCAAAACCAAATCTGTTCTCAGACATAAATCCGTTAACTAAATCCTGAATTTTATAACCCCTGAAATAAAGTCGTCCTTCGCAAGGCACACTCTTTCCATCAACTATCTTAGAAGATTCAACTCTTGAAATGTTAGTTATACCTGTAAGTACACCTTTTCCGTTTAAATCTCTAAGTCCTCTTTTTACTCCATACTCAGTAAAAAGTTCTTTCTCAACTGTGTCATTTTTACGACAAATCTGTGCATATTTTTCAGTAAAATCCTTAATATTTTCCTTAGTTACAGTCATATAAACCTCTCTTACATCCAGTCTTTTTTTTATTGTCAAATATACTACTGAGGTATATTAGATTTATCTTTTGCAATTTGATTTTTTAATATATAAAGTTTATGGCATTGTGAATAACTTTAAATTCAACAAAATCATGGGCTTTCTCTTTTTCACCGTCTAATGACCAGTTAACATCTGAACAGTTTGTAATCTTTGCACTTTTAATCTGTTTAAATGTTATATTGCCTGAAAAATCCTGCATAAATATCTTCCCAACAGTCTTCATTAACTGAATAAAATCCTTTGGAAATTCAACAAGCATAAGTTCAAACTCACCATCATTAAACTCTACATGAGCCTTGTCCAATCTCATTATTCCGCCAACTTTTTTTGCATTGTTTATGGCTACGAATATATATTTATTCTCATACACCTCATCTTCTGTCTCAATTCTAAGTTTTAACCTTCTGATTTTGAACACTTCTCTAATTCCATGAAGTATATAAGCAAAATGTCCTAATTTATTTTTTAATTCCTGTGGTGTTGAGTAAGATGTTTCCGTAAAAATACCTGCAGATGCAGTATAAACGAAATATCTTCCATTAAACCATCCCAGATCAAGTGATTTTGCTTCTGTTTCCATAATAAACTCTGCCTGATCTTTAGGGTTGGTTCTTAATCCTAAACTATTAGCGAAATCATTAGTTGAGCCTGCCGGAATATATCCTAAAGGTGTTGAAATTTCACCTTCCAGCATTCCCTGCATAACCTCGTTGAGTGTTCCGTCTCCACCCATACACACAATCAAGTCTGCCTTAGCGCCATAATCTCTTGCTATGCGTGTTCCATCTGCTCTCTTCTTTGTATACTTAACTCCAACCTTATATCCCGCTTTTTCAAAAATCTCAAGGGCATCTTCTACAAAATGTTTGTTCTTTTTTACCCCCGCTTTAGGATTAATAATGAATAATAATTTTTTCATAACTATTATTATACTCCTTCGTATTTATTTTCCCTTTTTCCTCATATTTCATATCTAAATATTTTTATTTTCATTTTAACTATTAATATATCAAATTTTTCATATTTAGTCCATTAATTATAAATTAAAAAATTATGAACTAACAATAATCTGCAATCCTGCAAAGCATTTTATTCTATAGGAATTTCAGAGAAATTTTCTATAGAATAAAAAAATCGAAGGATTATATTTTCCACATATCTCCTCCGATTTTTATATTACCTAAACTACTATCTTATCTGTCCATCACCGTATATCTTATACTTAAATGACTGCAACTCAGGCAAACCGATTGGTCCTCTTGCATGAAGTTTCTGTGTAGAAATTCCGATTTCTGCACCGAAACCAAACTCTCCACCATCTGTAAATCTTGTGCTTGCATTCAAATAAACCGCTGCTGAATCAACCTGATTCATAAACTTTTCTGCAGTTCCTGCATTTTCAGTAACAATACATTCACTATGTCCTGTACTATATTTATAAATATGGTCTATTGCTTCTTCTACTGAATCTACAATCTTAACAGACATCTTATAATCAAGATATTCTGTTGCCCAATCTGCGTCTGTTGCTTTTTCCATATCCGGAATTATCTCTCTTGCTTTACTGTCCCCTACCAAAGTTACATCTTTTTCGTCTAATTTGTTTTTTATTGCAACAAGGGCTTCTTTTGCAATATCTTTATGTATTAACAAACTTTCAGCCGCATTGCATACTGAAGGTCTTGATGTTTTTGCATTAAATACAATATCAACTGCTTTTTTAAGGTCTGCATTCTTGTCAATATAAATATGACAATTACCAACACCTGTTTCAATAACAGGAACTGTAGCATTCTTTACAACTGCCTGAATTAATCCGGCACCGCCTCGTGGAATAAGCACATCAACATACTCATTCATCTTCATTAATTCGTTAGCACTTTCCCTTGATGTATCTTCAACTAACTGTATTACATCTTCCGGCATTCCTGCTTCTTTCACAGCCTGGCGCATTACTTTGGCAATTGTTTTGTTAGAATTAATTGCTTCCTTGCCACCTCTCAAAATAACAGTATTTCCTGATTTCAGACAAAGGGCTGCTGCGTCAGAAGTAACATTCGGTCTTGCCTCAAAAATAACTGCAATAACTCCAATTGGAGTAGACACTTTTTCTATTCTAAGACCATTAGGTCTTTCTGTGGCTGAAAGAATTCTTCCTACAGGTTCAGGAAGAGTTGCCACATCAAGAACTCCCTTAGCCATTCCTTCGATTCTTTCTTTATCTAATTTAAGACGGTCAAGCATGGACTTTGCCATTCCGTTTTTTTCACCATTTTCCAAATCAACCTTGTTAGCTTCAATAATCTTATCTGTATTTTCAATAAGACCTTCTGCAATCTTCTTTAAAGCCTGATTCTTCTTTTCACTTGAAGCAACCATTAATGTTTTTTCAGCTTCTTTGGCATTTATACCTAATCTTTCTAACATATGCCCTCCTTTTTCAGTCCTTTGTAATTATATATGCATTATTATATTTTTTCATTGTATGAATACCTATTATATTCTATCTACTTTGCAGTAAAAAATGTTCCTACCTGATGTCCCTCCAACACTCTATAGATATTATCAGAATCTCCACCATTCATAACAATTGTAGGAATTCCAACTTCTGTAGCAATCTGTGCTGCCTGAAGCTTTGTAATCATTCCTCCGGTTCCAAATTTTGAGCCCTTACCACCTGCAATTTCAAACAAATGCTCTGTTATTTCTTCAACAACAGGAATAATTCTGGCATCTTCATCCTTATGTGGATCCTTATCATAAAGTCCGTCAATATCTGTAAGAATCAACAACGCATCAGCCTTAATTAATTTTGCAACAATGGCTGAAAGACTGTCGTTGTCACCAAAAACAATTTCCTCAACTGCCACTGCATCATTTTCATTAATAATCGGAATTGCTCCGTATTCAAAAGTTTTCTCAAACGCGTTTATAAGATTCTCTCTGCACTCGTCATTATCAACGTCTCTCTTAGTTATAAGAAACTGTCCAACTGTGTGACCAAATTCTGCAAACATCTTGTCATACATAAACATTAACTCGCACTGACCGATAGTTGCCGCTGCCTGCTTGCCTGCCGTATTAGTCGGTCTATCGCGAAGTCCCAACTTACCAACACCAACTCCAATAGCACCTGAAGTAACAAGTGCCACTTCAACACCTGAATTAACAATATCTGAAATAACTGCAACCAGCTTCTTAATCTGTCTGATATTGCTCTTTCCCGTATGATGAGTCAATGTTGATGTTCCTACCTTAATTACAATTCTCTTTACGTCTTTTAATGTTGCCATAATTTCTCCCGTCTTTTATTCAATCCATTTAGGTACCTTAATAACTTTACATCATAAACATTTTTATTTTAAAACAAGTATATTCATTTGTAAACTAAACCAGCGCTAATTTTGTATAAAAATGTTCAAAACACTTGATTTATATTTCAATCAAATTCAATTTATATTAATTCCATTTTTTTAATTTCATAATTTTTCTAAATTCTTTACTTAAATCTCAGTTTCGTACTGGTTCTTAAATCCTTCACCGAAAACTTCATTAGCTGTGCTAACAATCATAAATGCATCCGGATCAACTTCCTTCAACAGATTTCTAACCTTAACCAAAGTTGCTTTTCTCATAACGCACATAATAACCTCAGTTTCGTTATTCTTATAAGCGCCAACTGCCTGAAGCATAGTCACCCCAAGATCAAGTTCCTGAAGCATTCTGTCTGCAATAATTTTACGCTTAGCACTTACAATATAAACCATAGTCTGCTGGTCACCGTTGTACAACGCCTTATCCATAACCGCTGAAGTAATATAAATAGTAATTCCCGCATAAAGAGCAACCTCGATATTTCTAAACGCCACAGCAGACGCTGCAAGAATTACAAGATCCAAAATAATATAAAGCTGACCTGTTTTAAGATGAGGTTTCGTCTGTCTGATAATTTTAATAATAACGTCAGTTCCGCCTGTTGTAGTTTCAAGTCTAAACAAAATACCAATGGCAATGCCATGCAAAGCACCACCGATAACCGCTGCAAGCATAGGATCCATAGTAATGGCCTTAATGCCTGTAATGCTTGGAATCAAGTCAATGACAATAGACGAAAAAACAACCGTATAAATAGTTGAAATAGTAAACTTCACGCCAAACTTCCAAACTCCAAGAAGAAGAATTGGAATATTAAAAATCAAAATAAGTGCACCGATTCCCGGCAAAAATGGAAAAATCTCCTTCAAAACAATGGCAATACCTGACACGCCTCCCGGTGCCAACTGATTAGGATTAAGGAACCATGCCAACGCCATTGCATACATAATTGAAGCAATGGTAATCCCAATGTATTGCAAGATAAAATGTAAAACTGTTCTCTTCTTATCCACTTAATCTCCCTCAACTTTCGTTAAATATCATTATATTTTTAATTATGTTGTAAAAAAAAACAACCTAAATACTAATCAAAAATTCCATATTATTAGAGTTCCTAAATTTCCTATTTTTATGAAAATTCATTTTCTAGTAACAATAGCTGTAACTTACAAACAATATTTTCAAAAAATAATCTTTTTCAAAATAATTTCACAGAAAAACAAGGGCTGCCACCCTATAAGCATAGTGCGACAGCTCCTTAATTGTAGTGCTCAACTATTCAATTAACCAAGTAATGCAAAAATCAATACCTGATTAATCACAAAACCTCTTTCGGCTTCTATCTTTCAAAATCTTCATCGCCCGGAAGTTCTATAGTTGGAACACTACAGGCCATGGGGTTAACAGAACAATCTGCACAACCTCTTGTAACTTCCTTTGAATCCTTCTGATTTTCATCTATAACAACGTTAATATGTCCGTCGCCTTTCTTAACACTATTGTCAAGCATGGCAACAATATCATCTATCATCTTTTCCTTATCGTCCATAATGCTACCTCCTTATGATATCCATTCGTTTCACATTATACCACGAATAAATCCAAAATAACACCACCTATTTAATTTGCAACTAATTTACACTGCCACTGCAAATTAGTCGCATCATTTTATCAACCATTCATTCCAATTTTGTGGCAATCCTAAGTGCTCAAACTTAATATCGTCCTTATATCTATTAATTATATCCTCTAATCGCGGAACTAATTCAGTATTCCACTCATATTCATTAGGATACATATTTCTCAGCACAAGCAAATGTCCCCAAACCTTGGTATTCTCCCTTGGCAAAGCCTTCTCGGTAAAAACCGGATAATCCGCAAACTCCCAATCATAAAACCTGGAATAATGTGCACATCTGTTTCTAATAGTTGTCACACACTGAATCCAATTCTCCAGACAGGCTCCCGTAGTAGAATAAAGATTAGCAATAATATTCTTATCCTCATTGTACATATCCTTAAAAAACCTTGAAAGCATACCCATAGAAAAAAACTCAATAATAACCCACAAAGGATACTTGCCATCGTATTTATCATTATGATGTTTTACAACAGGTGAGTCCTTATTCTCACGCAAAATAGTTCTAAGATGGTGTTGAAAATTCCTGCCATCGTGATACCTGCTGAAATTATTTGGATCAAGATATCCGTCCGGACCATACTTAGTACCGTGGTGATAGGAAATCTGTGTACGCAAAGCAAACTCAATCTCCTCAACTACCTCAAAAAGCCACGCTCTAAGCTTCTGGTCAAACATATACACATTTCTAATCTGGTCAAAAGTAGTTCCCTCAATGAACCTGCCCTTGCCCTCATATCTGAAAGACTCACAATAAGCAGAAAATCTATAATAATTAGTATGCTTCAAAAACTGCATACAATCATTCTTATCTTCAATAATAAGCCCTTTAGATTTTAAAATTCTAACCTGATCCTGATAACTTGCCGCCTGTTTAATCTTCATAAAATCGCCTCGCTTGCACAATATGTTGGTATAGTATATGGTGAGCCTTGGTTTTTACTACTTCTTTATGAAAACACGTTTAACATTAGACCATTTACTCCAATTGTCATCCGCACCATTAACACGTACTCTCAAATAGTATGCCTTGCCTGACTTAAGCTTTTTAATTAAGTATGTATTATTCTTAACAACCTTAGTCTTAGCCTTTTTAAACTTCTTATTATTAGCATATTGAAGTTTGTATTTCTTTGCTACATTAACTTTTTTAAACTTAATTAATACTGACTTCTTACTTGTTCCCTTAGCTTTCTTAACCTTAACTGAAGTAATCTTACTTGCCTTGATTTTTGTTGTACTAGTTTCCTGAGGAGTTGTTATCTGAACAGTTGATGTTTCTGCAACGCTAGTACTTTCTTTAGGTCCCTGACCTTCTGCCAAAGTTGTAAAATAATGTGACTGGCTAAACAATTGCATATTCAAATCCTTATCCGCTATTGTAACAATCTCGTACCAATATTCAGTATTAGGCTCCAGCTTTATTCCCATATCCTTATTGACATTGCATTCAATCTCAATCTTATTACCAGCTGCTGTATTAACTTTTTCAACGCTTTTCACTACAACATTGTTACTAATCTTACCTTTATATATAGTCCATTTAAATGCCTTAACATTTATTCCCTCTGCCTGTGCATTATAAAGAGTTGCGTGCAAAATTGCATTGTTATCGGTTATAACATTCTCACTTCCTGATAACATTAAATTAGGTGATTGCAATGCCATTACCTTAAAAGTTATACCTAAGCTCAATATCATCATTGTTAACATAATAATAAATTTAACTTTTGCTTTTTTCATCTTCATTCCTCCAATTTACTTATTTTTATAACACTTTGCTACATACTCTTTCATATCTTCAACACATTCATCACAAAACAGTGTATTCTTGTTTTTGACCTCTATATTATCAATCCAGCCAACATTCATCAAACAGCTTTCACTACTTTTAAGAATACTTCTATTACATTTTCTCCTTTTCTCTTATTTTTTAACTTTCTTTTTTCATTAACGAACCATTCCCTATTTTTTTCATTATAACAAACACTTTTCACTGTTTTAATTACATAATCATTTCAGTTTCGTACTCAAAATGAACTTCCAAAAACTGTAAATCTGTTAAGCTTTTATATCTATTTTCTCTCGTTCCCTCAACATAATCCCCGTTTAAATTCCGCTCAATCTTGGTGTTTTCATTATATCAGACTTTACACAAAATTAATACTTTTTTCGTCTTTGTATTACAATTTTATCTATATTTTAAAGAAAAAGGAGAATTCAAATGAACACATTACAAAACACAATCAAAGAATACTTAAACCACTGCCAATTTCAAAAAAGATTGGATTCAAAAACACTTAAAGCATATAGCATCGATTTAAAACAATTTAGTCTTTTCACTAATAATAGTCTTGAAAAATCCACATCAATTGACACCCTTGAAAATTACATGTCAAACCTTCACTCCCAATTCAAACCTAAAACTATAAAAAGAAAACTGGCGTGTATAAAAGCCTTCTTTCACTATTGGGAATTTAGCAACAGTAGAAAACAATGTTGTAGTTCTTCCAAAAACTGCAACATACGGTTACTACTGTGAAGGAAAAATGTATAAAGCTGGAGCATCCGTTAAACTTGAAGGAAATATGGCATTTACATCTGTAAATAAACTTGATTTAGAAATAACGAACGGCGTATCTATTAGATTGATAACTGTTGAAACAGGTTTAAGATATAAAGCTACTATTACATCAGATAACAATGAAGCTATTAATTCTGACGCAATACAGGAAGGAATTTTAATAACATAATAACAACAAGCACAGGTCAGGCAGTGTTCGGCGATGACGGTTGGTCAGAAGATATTATGTTAAATGGATTAAATCAGTAATAATTAGAAATTTATATAAAAAATCCCAGACGATTTTCGCCTGGGATTTTTTGGTCTTTAAAACTTTATTAATTATTAATGGAATTTAGAATATTTACCATCATTCAATCCATTAATAATGGTATTATAATCCATAAAACTTGTATCGTCGTAATCACCACTAGCTGTAATAATATCAACTTTACGTAATTTAATTAAGTCCATTTCTGGTTTTATATATTCTCTCTTCATAATATCCTCCTATTCAGCTGTATCAATAATACCTGCAAATTTCTTAATTAAAGACTTTTCATCATCACTATAACCATTAAATTCTGTTTTATCTTTAAAAATGCTATTTGCAATTCCTTTAATGGTTCTAATTACTGATTTTGAATATTCATCACCATTATCCTGAGAATATACATAATCAACTCCGTCATTTGATGTAACCTTTATGTATGCTCTAGCTACAAAAGTTCTCGGATAGTTAGCTTCAACTATATTCACCAATGATGCGCAATAAGAACCTACTTCATCATTAAACCATCCTTTATTTTCAATGTTTAAAACTTTTCCTATTGTCTCAATATTATCAATGTTTAATTCAGCATTATTTGCTTTATCTAACTTATCCTGTGTTGTAAGAAGAATACCTGTCTGAACAGCATTAATAATATTTTCTTTTTCACTTTCAACACCACATGTTACATCAACATCGGCTTTAAATCTAATTCCACCAGCCTGATTGTCATCAATTCTGATTGCAGCACCATTTGTAAAGTTAACTGAAATATTATTTATTGTAACAAAATCTATATCTTCTGTTATTTCTACTTCTGTTCCAGGTTTATAAATTTTTCCATTATTATAGTAATACTCTACATTTTCTTCAGTTGGTAAAGTATATGTCTTGTTTGTTTCAACTTTTTCAGTTTCATTACCATTAATTGACACTGTAAATCTCTCGTCTTTTCTTAATTGCAATACAAATGTTGGTGTTCCATTTGATCCTTCTGGTGTGATTATATAATCAGCAGTGTTCTGTCCTTCTGGTATAGTTAATAATGATTGATTTATGTAAATACAGTCATTTCCTACATAAACTAAAGTGTTTGCTGTTGCATTTAAATAACGTGTTCCGTTAATAACAACAGCTGTTGGCCGACCGTCCTTAGCAACAAAAGCAAATACATCCACTGCCTTCAGATTACTTGAAATATTATATTTCTGCTTTCCACCAACTGGATCTCCTGCTGGAAGTAGACCATTACATTCATACGCAGCCATTGAATCATATACCGCCTGCGAAATCCAAGCCGTTGAACCATCACTTGTCCTTCCGTCTAACTTTTTCCAATCTTTGATGTCTTCAGCATTAGTATAACCTGTCTGTTCTACATTCTTTTCTGTCTTATCTGGATCTTCAACTGCCGGTGCTTCGTAATATTTAGCAACACCTTTTATTTCATAGGTATCTCCATTTTCATAATGGATAGTACTTCCTTCAGAGTCTTTTGCGGAAACCTTTACTGTATATGTTTCTCCGGCTTTTGTTCCCTTAATATCTGAAAAGTATTTATAATGAGTAAATTGTTTATTTGTGTACTCATATGTTGCTATTATTTTTTTTGTTTCTTCATCAATATATTCAATAATATATTTTTCTGCTCCAGAAACAGCATCCCATATAAATGTAGGACCAGCATTTGCAACAGGTTTTGTATAATCTATACCAGTTGATCTTAAATTGAATTTCTTATTTGTAATCACAGACTCAATTGTTTTTATGACATCTGATTTATGAAAAGCAACCAGACTATTATCGTCTTTTTTTCTTCTTAGAACAACTAGAACCCATTCTCCACCTTTTTGTGTTTCTATTGATGAGTCTTTGCTTCTATAAATGTTATCAGCATCAGCATTTACGCCATCAGCACTCTGGTTCCAATTCCAGTCATTATTAGTACTTATAGCATCATGAGAATCTTGTTTTTTAAAATCTGTACTCTCATTTATAGTTTCTGCTTCGTCTTTACTATAGATATAAACATAATCTTTGTAACCTACCTTATGGCTCCATTTTGCAGTAATTGTCTGCTTTTCGTTGACAGCAACTTCGAAGTCACTAAATGCTTGTTCATTGTCATCCTCCGCTTTTGTTGTTTTCGTATTGTATACTGTAATTGAAGTCAAAATCATTGCAAGCGATAATACAATAGATAGTACTTTTTTCATTCTTTTCATTTCTTTTTATCTCCCTTCCCTTTTGAATATAATTACGATTTATCTTCGAAAGCCCGAATAAATGTACTAGTGACAGTTTAGCACCTTTTTTGTGCATTTTCAAACATTATAAGGGGTAAAATTGTTTTTATTTTGTGCATTTTTACTAGTATTTGAAATGTTTTTATTGATTTTTGTTTTTATGTAAAAAAAAGAGGACTTCTTTATTATTTCTTAGTCCTCTTTATTGTTTTTATTTTTTCAATTTTATTTTTTTTGTCTTTGACCAGTCTGTACTAACCTGTCCTTCTGAGCTATTTTTGTACGCTTTATAGCGTATATAGTAGGTTTTTCCCTTTTTTAGTTTCTTTATTTTGTAGGTTGTTTTCTTTGTCTTAATTGTTCTTACTTTCTTTTTAAACTTCTTATTTGTGCTGTATTGTATCTTATATCCGGTTGCACCTTTGATTTTTTTCAGCTTTATTTTGTTTTTTGAAATATTTTTAATCTTTGTTTTTTTATTTTCAAAAAAACTGTTTTTAGTTTTCTCAGATTGTTCATTTTGTCCATCTGAGATGTAATCTGATGCCGCCATTGGATAATTTCTATAAAAATCTGAATTTTTGTATTGGTCATCTCTTGTATGATCTTTGAAATTGTCGCCCTTTAAGAAGTATCTATATCTGATTCCTGCCTGTGAAAGCTGTGAATCCCATGTTGCATCCAGATTATAATAATAATCTCCAAGCTTTACTATGTTCCAACCGTGACGCACTGTTTTGTCTTTTCCATACCCGGGAATTACTCTTACGGATATTCCAAGTTGTTTCAATATTCTATAGATAAGTTGGGCATATCCCTGACAAACCGCTTCTCCATTATATAATGCTGAATATGCTGTAAAAACTATTTCATCGTCAAGACTTTGAGCATATGTAACATGTTTACACACATAATCGTAAACTGCTTTTACCTTCTCATAATCAGTCGTTTCTGATGTAAAGCCTAGCTCTTCTATGATTTGATTTACTTTATCGTCCACCTGATTTCTCTGTTCTAATGTTGTAAAATATTTTATTTTTATTAGGAACTGGTACATATAATATCCGTTTTCTTTTTGCGCTCTGTACGAAACATCTCTGCTACTAATATCCCAAAACATATAGTCTCCCTCAATAGGGTTGTCTGTTACACTTACTACCTTATCTTCTATATCGTAGTAAATTTGGTCTGCTGCAGAACTCTTTGACTTTACAAAAACATAAAGCATGTTTTGGTGCGCCAACATAGCCTTTTTCAATGTGGTTGCTGCCTGATTTATTGTTCCATAATTGGCTCTCGGAAGACTTATCGATTCAAGTTTTTTGTTCTCGATTTTTACCGTTCCGGTTCTTATATCAGCTTTTTGACTGCTTATAAGCTTTTCTATTTTATTTTCTGTAATCTGACTTTGACTACTTTTTTCTATATTATAAATTTGGTCAGCTTTTACACTAGTTATATTTACGGGAGTCACCAGCATTGCCAATGCCATAATTATTGATATTATTTTTTTCATATATAACCTCTTAAATCTTTCCGATAAAAACGTTTAGGGACTACATATAGTTCAAAGGCAGAATTAATGTACTGTTGTACTTTTTAATTCTGCCAATTTGTTATTATTTCTTTTTGTATTTTGTCTTGTATGTTACACCTTCGTACTTAAGCTCTCTTAACATCTTCTTTCCTTCAAGAAGTGTGTATGTTAATTTCTGATTGTGATTATTCTTAAGCTTGAAGTGAATCATATATTTTCCAACTTCAATCTGTGTTATATGGTTCTTGCTACTGATTTCCACATCATAACCTAATGACTTGTTGTTCATATCCTTAATTTTGATGCATGGTTCGCCCTTATACAACACTTCTGAGAAAGTGATATAGTAAGTTGTTTTCTCACCATTTACAGTTCCTCTATGCTTCCAGGTTCCTAACCATAATGACACTTTCTTATGGAATGAGTTCATTGAATCGTAAAGTGTTTTTGCTTTTGCGTAGTTGCCTTTAATCTGATTCAAAAGATTCAAGCTTTCCTGAATCTTTCCAGCCTCACCAAGCTTAACTGCCTGATTATAAACACTTTCGCTTAAGTTTGCTGACTTTGAAAGTTTTTCTACTTTTGAGTAAACTTCCATTCCCTCTTTAATTGAGCCTTTGTCAATTAACTGTTTTGCGTAGGCATAACCATATTCCGCATACTGTGCCTGGAAAGTCTTGTTGTCCTTTGCATATACGTTCTTGATTGTCTGCCATGCTGTGCTGTAATCTGCCTTAATATATGAAACCTGTGCCATTCCTGCACTTGCCTTATTAATTAAATTAAAATCAGATGCTGCCTGGGCACTTGATGTAAATAACTGCTGTGCCTTGTCGTAATCTTTCTTGTCTAACACATCTGTTGCTGCGTAATAATCAAGGAAAGCACCTGCCTGCTTGCCATATTCTGAGCTCTTGTCAGCATCGTTACTCTTCTTAAAATAGTCTGAAGCCTTGTCTTCATCTTTTTCATTAAGTGCCTGTAAACCAATGTTGTAATATGCTTCTGCCAAGAACTCCTTGCTCTTTCTAAATCCTCCAAGGTCCTTAAACTCTGTTACTGCCTGTGTGTACTTCTGGTTCTTAAGCAATTTTTCTGCATTCTTGTATTTCTTGTTTGGAATAAAGAACGCTACTGTGACTATGGCTACAATTGCAATAATTACACCAACTGCTACCAAAGCTGTCATATATTTCTTTTTTACATCTTTCTGTCTGTTAGCACGTCTGTTTTCGCTTGCCTGTTTTCTTTCTTCATTCTTTACGGCAATATCGTATTTCTTATGTGCTGTCTTTATTAATTCCTTGCTATTCTTGTACCACGCAATTCGTTTAAGAATTTCAATTCCATTTCCAATGCTTGCAGAATCGTCTTTCTGTACTTCTTCCATTCCTGAGATGTAGTTGTCTTCGTAGTCTTTAGTCTTTGCCTGTGCAAAAACTTCTACGTCTTCCATCTCTCCTGCGCTTTCAAGTACAGCGTCTTTCTTAGTCCAAACTGAACCGTCTACAAAAACTACCTTGTCTATCTTTATGATAAACTTGACTGCATTCTCATTCTTTATTGTAATCTTTGCAGCCTTGCCTTTTGATGCAAGGTATTCCTGTCCCATTGCAAGATAGCTGTGGTTAATCTGTTCAACATTGCCTTCACCGTCATCTGCATAGATTGTAATGTAGAGATCTCTTATCTCCTTCTCTTCATAGATATTTGTAAATATAAGTGAAAGTCTGTTAATGTTACTTACCTGGTCTCTCTCAAGAGTTCCTTTTTCAAACAAAACAGGGCTTCCATATGTCCAAAGATTTGGCTCTAACTTGGCAATAACCTTGTATCTGCCATTTTCTTTTTCTTCCGGTTCAGATTCTTCACTCTTTGAATCTTTCTTTTTTGCAGTTTGCTTCTGTTCTGAATCTTCCTGTGTTGCAAACTCTTTTGTTGACTCTGCTGCCTCTTTCTGTTCGGAAGTTTCTACAATCTTTTCTGCTTCTGCACTTTCCTGCTCTACTGTAGTTTCTTCTTTATTTATTTCTAATTCTTTATTGTTTGCTTCTTCTACTACAGTATTTTCATTACTCTGTACGCTTTCTTCAGCGATTTTTTCTTTGTTGTTTTTTTCTTCCATTGTTATCTCCCAAATTATATTTTTCATTTCGTTTTGATATACAATTTCACAAATTCCATTTTAACATATTTTTAGAAAAAAGAACACCCATTAATAAATGGATAAAAAAGGATATTCTGTGAATTTTCTGTAAACTGAGTTTCTCTTTAGTGAATCACCACAACGCACAAAAGCATACTTCGGAGGTATTTTACCCCAAAGTATGCTTTTTTAGATTCTCTTTCGTTTCCGATAGTGTTTCACTAACCAGAAACATCTCTCATTCCACTATTTATTCAATTATTTTTGTTATTGCTATTTTTTATTTTTTGATTTTTACTTTTTTAACTTTTGACCATGCGCCGTATTTCTTTGAACCGTTTACTACTTTGTAAGCTCTTGCCTTAACCCAATAGGTTTCTTTTTTGTCAAGCTTCTTAATTGTAACTTTTGTCTTCTTAATGTTCTTAACACTATAGCCCTGGAATTTCTTGTTATCGCAGTAACGAATCTGGTAGCCTTTTGCACCACTTACTTTAGCAAGTTTAATCTGCATTTTTCTCTTCTTTACATTTTTAAGAGTTTTGATTTTTGCTCTTGCAGGCGCTGTGACAATTGTTGTGTTCTTGTCGTCGTCTTTTTTGTTAACTTCATTTTTTTTGTCCTGTGCAAGTTCGTCTGCTGTTTTTGGTACGTAGTATCTTACATAGTCAACTTCCATTGTAGCACTCCAATCACTGTTTGTTGGAGGGTTACCCTGTGCTAAGTTTCCGCCACATGCCACATTAAACAAAAGATAGTAATCATCATTTAATACGCTACGCTGTCCTGCATAGTTTCCTGTTGTTAAATCTGCTGTTGAATATGTTTCTGCGAAATCAGTTATGCTTACAAACTTATTTGTCCATGTTCCGTATTTTTTTAAAAGTTCACCATCTATGTAGAATGCACATATGCTTCCATCTCTGTAACATCCATATGTATGCCATTCTGTCTTATTACTTATATTACGGTTAGTGTAAACATACTGATCTGCTCCATTCCATTTTGGATAATGGATTGTGCTCTGGATATCTGATCTTGTGTTGAAAGCTTCCATAATATCAATCTCACCACATGCAGGCCAAGTCTTTCCGTTAGTTCCAAGCATCCAGAATGCCGGCCAAATTCCCTGTGATGAAGGAATCTTTATTCTTGCTTCAACATATCCATATCCAATGTTAACCTTTCCTGCACTTTTGATTCTTCCAGATGTCCAATTGTAACTACCAACTTTTTCTGTCTGGGCTTTAATCTTCATTGTTCCATCTGATACAGATATGTTGTTTGCTCTATAGTATTCTTTCTCATTGTTTCCCCAGCCCCAGTTTCCATTTCCAATCTCCGGAGTCCAATGGTCACTGTTAAGTTCTGTTCCATTAAATTCATCACTCCAGTTAACTTTCATCTTTGAAATATCAATATTCTGTGCTGGTTCTGCTGCTTTAACTGTAGTTCCTGCAAAACCAATACCTAATGTAGCTGTAGCTACCACTGCAAAAGCTAATACCTTTCTCATACAAAATCTCCTTTTCAATTCATATTTTCCTGATTTAAATGTGTTATTGTCAATAATTCAATATTCTTATTGAATTATCCGAAAACGTTTTTATTTTCTGCTATTGACACTATTATACAATAAAGTGGTGGATTTTCAAGGATTTATAAACAAATTGTATAGTTTTTATGGTATTTTTATTTGTTTTTAATTCACTGAGGGCAAATCGGAGTTATATCCGATTCACTTTCTAACTGGTTTATACACTAGGGCACTTGATTTTTAAAGTGTCCTTTTTTTCTTCAGTCTTTTCCCCTATTTTTGTGGCAATACTAAATTCTGCCTGATTACATGTCCTTCAATATAGCTTTGGGCATTTTCAAGTGTTGTATAGCTGATTGCCTCCAAGGCTTCTTCTGTTAAGAATGCCTGATGGGATGTTACGATTACATTTGGGAATGATAGAAGTCTTGATGTAATGGATGTTTCCATTATATCGTCTTCACGGTTTTCGAATACGTTAGCTGTTTCTTCCTCGTAAACATCAAGACCTACGCTGTGGAATTTGTGCTGACGTATTCCCTTAATCAAGTCTTCTGTATCAATTAATGCACCTCTTGATGTGTTTACAAGAACTACATTGTCTTTCATCTTATTTATTGTTTCTGAATTTATCATATGATAAGAATCATCTGTTAGCGGACAATGAAGTGAAATTAAATCACTTTCTGCTAACAATGTATCAAGGTCGACATATTCTACGAAATCCAAGTCTGGATTCTGATATATGTCATAGGCAATAACTCTCATTCCAAAACCTTTGCAAATCCTGCACATTGCAGCGCCGATTTTTCCGGTGCCGATTATTCCTGCTGTTTTCTTAAAGAAATTAAGTCCTGTAAGACCCACAAGGCTAAAGTTGTTTTCTCTAACCTTGATGTATCCCTTATGAATGTGTCTGTTACTTGCAAGGGCAAGAGCCATAGCGTGTTCTGCCACTGCCTCCGGTGAGTATCCCGGAACTCTCATAACTAAAACTCCTCTTTCCTTAGCTCTTTTAATGTCAACATTATTAAAACCGGCACATCTTAAAAGAATAATCTTTACACCATTGTCTGCCAAAACATCTATAACCTTAGCACTGAAATCTGAACTTACAAAACCACATACAGCCTCAAAGCCTTTGGCATACACTGCGTTTCTTACGGAAATATCACTATCAACGTATTCAATTTCAATGTCCTCATACTTTGGCAAAACCTTATCAAAAGATTCCTTGTCATATTTCTTTGTATCATAAAATAAAATTTTCATACCTACACCTTCCTAACATTTAAATTTCCATATGGATTAACTTAGTTATAAAGTTTTAATCGTAATATGTCAATTTTTGTTTTTAGTCAATTTATTATAATCCATCCTGCACTCGTCTCTCTTCCACTGCCTGCTGAACCATCATATCTTTAACCTTCATTAGACGAATCTGTGTACTACGCTCATTTTCATCCAACTTCATTGTTATATACTTTATGTTTTCCATTGCTTCAGGAATTATTACATGTTCTAAGGCATTTACTCTTCTTCTTGTTTTTTCAATTTCAGTTGCCATAAGCTGGCAAGATTTTTCTACCTCTGCCAGTTTAAGCATATCTTCAAAAACAGTACTTAAAGAGTATACTGCGTCATCCAAATCTCCTGCTGTAAAAGCATAGCCATAAGAGTATATGTCATTTCCACTTATTTCGTCATTAGTTGAAAAAGTAGGTATGTCAACGCTCATTACATTCTTAACACCTTGATTAATATTCAGGCTTTTCTTTGATGCCATAAGTGCAGTGTTCAAAACCTGTTCGCTCATTCCTGCCCTTGCAATGGCAAACTCCATGTTGGCATTTTTTATGCCTTTTTCAACTTTAAGTCTTAATTCCATATTTTCTTTTATAAGATCCATAAACTGTCTTACCAGCTCATCTCTTTTATCCTTTAAAAGCTTGTGACCTCTAGTAGCAGAAAGCAGCTTTTTCTTCTGTTTCGTTAATTCCATTCGGGTTGGATTTACTCTTGTTCCTGCCATAATTTTCCCTCATTTCTAAAAACTATCTAAAAAATCAATACAACCAATATTAATTCTAATCCTGCTGCTTATAATATTTTTCAAGGAACTTATCATCAATTCTCTTTAACTCCGACTTAGGAAGCATTGACAAAAGTTTCCAGCCAATATCCATCGTTTCCTCAATGGAACGGTTTGCGTCATAGCCCTGTGAAACATATTCCTTCTCAAACTCGTCTGCAAACTTAGCATAAATAAGATCAATGTCTGACAGTGCAGCCTCACCAAGAATTGTCATAAGTTCTTTGGCTTCCTTGCCTCTTGCGTAGGCTGAGAAAAGCTGATTCATTACGTTACTGTGGTCAGCTCTTGTTTTTCCTTCGCCAATACCTTTGTCCTTAAGTCTTGAAAGAGATGGAAGTACATCTATTGGTGGTGTAATTCCTTTTCTGTAAAGGTCACGGCTTAAGATAATCTGTCCCTCTGTAATATAACCTGTAAGGTCAGGGATAGGATGAGTCTTGTCATCTTCAGGCATTGTAAGAATCGGAATCATTGTAATACTACCGTCTTTGCCACGCTGACGACCTGCACGCTCATACATTGTTGCAAGGTCAGTATACATATATCCCGGATAACCACGTCTGCCCGGAACTTCCTTTCTTGCTGCAGAAACTTCTCTTAATGCGTCTGCGTAGTTTGTAATATCAGTTATAATTACAAGTACGTGCATTCCTTTTTCGAAGGCAAGATATTCTGCTGCAGTAAGTGCCATTCTAGGCGTTGCAATACGTTCTACCGCCGGATCATTGGCAAGATTGATAAACAATACCGTTCTGTCAATTGCCCCTGTTTCCTTAAAACTATTGATAAAAAAGTTTGATTCTTCAAAAGTAATACCAACTGCCGCAAAAACAACTGCAAAAGGTTCGTCAGTTCCAATAACCTTTGCCTGTTTTGCAATCTGGGCTGCAAGGTTGGCATGTGGCAAACCTGAAGCTGAAAAGATTGGTAGTTTTTGTCCTCTTACAAGAGTGTTAAGTCCGTCAATTGCTGAAATTCCTGTCTGGATAAATTCAGAAGGATAATTTCTCGCTGCCGGATTCATCGCCACACCGTTAATATCTCGTCTTTCCTCCGGAAGAATGTCAGGACCTCCATCTATTGGATTTCCCAAGCCGTCAAAAACTCTTCCAAGCATATCCGGCGAAACTCCAAGTTCCATGCTTCTTCCAAGAAAACGTACTTTGCTGTTAGACAAATTAATACCTGTAGAGTCTTCAAATAGCTGAACCAGAGCATTACTTCCATTAACTTCAAGAACTTTACATCTTCTTACTTCACCGTTTGCAAGTTCTATTTCACCTAATTCATCGTAAGTAACATTTTCCACATTTCTAACCATCATAAGTGGTCCTGCTACTTCCTGAATTGTTCTATATTCCTTTGGCATATTAGAAGTCCTCCTTTTCCAGTGTATTTGCCACCTCTTCGGCAAGCTTGTCCATTATTTCATTGAATGCTTCATCAAGCCGGTCTTCGTGTGTATATTTAAAACGTCCGATTGCTTCACGTACAGGCATCTTAATAAGCTTATCAACGCTTGCTCCCTGTTTAAGGGCTTCCATTGACTTATTATAGAAACCAAGTACCAATTCCATCATCATATACTGCTTTCTAAGTGATGTATAGGTATCAACTTCATGGAAAGAGTTCTGATGCAAATAATCTTCTCTTATTGAACGGCTTGCTTCCATCTTTAATCTGTCAGGTGCAGACAAAGCATCCATGCCTACCATTTTTACGATTTCATCAAGCTCTGCTTCTTCCTGCAATAATTTCATTAACTCCTGTCGAAGCTTTAACCAATCTTTATTAACATTTTCTTCAAACCATCCACCAATTCTGTCTACATAAAGTGAATAACTTGTAAGCCAGTTAATTGCCGGAAAATGTCTCTTGTATGCAAGATTTGAATCAAGTCCCCAGAATACTTTTACAATACGAAGTGTTGCCTGAGATACAGGTTCTGAAATATCACCACCTGGAGGAGATACAGCACCGATAACTGACAAAGCTCCTTCCCTGCCTTCTTTTCCAAGTGTAACAACATCCCCAGCACGTTCATAAAACTGTGCAAGACGGCTTCCAAGGTATGCCGGATAACCTTCTTCACCGGGCATCTCTTCCAAACGTCCTGACATCTCTCGCAATGCCTCTGCCCAACGGGATGTTGAGTCTGCCATTAAAGCTACTGAGTACCCCATGTCTCTAAAATATTCTGCAATCGTAATTCCTGTATAAATTGAAGCTTCTCTTGCTGCAACAGGCATATCTGATGTGTTAGCAATAAGAACTGTTCTCTCCATTAATGACTGTCCTGTTTTTGGATCCTTTAATTCAGGGAACTCATTAAGAACATCTGTCATTTCATTTCCACGTTCACCGCAGCCAATATATACTACAATATCCGCTTCAGCCCATTTTGCAAGCTGATGCTGAATAACTGTTTTTCCACTTCCAAAAGGTCCCGGAACTGCTGCAACGCCACCTCTGGCAATTGGAAACAAAGTATCGATAACTCTTTGTCCTGTAACCAAAGGCTTATAAGGAGCTTTTTTCTCTTTATAAGGTCTGCCTTTTCTAACAGGCCATTTCTGCATTAAAGTTAATTCCTTTTCACCATCTTCTGTCTTAACTGTGGCAACAGTTTCAGTAACGTCATATGTTCCACCTTTAATACTTGAAATTTCACCCTTAATTCCATATGGAACCATTATCTTCTGAGTAACGGCTGCTGTCTCCTTAACTGTTCCAATAACATCTCCCGGTTCAACAATGTCCCCAACTGAAGCTGTTGGAACAAACTCCCATTTTAACTCTCTTTTCAAAGAAGGTACGGAAACACCTCTCTTTAGAAGATTACCCGATACCTTCATAATATCATCAAGTGGTCTTTGAATTCCGTCATAAATACTACCGATAAGACCCGGTCCAAGTTCTACTGACATAGGCGCTCCCGTTGATACAACAGGCTCTCCCGGTCCAAGTCCGGCTGTCTCCTCATAAACCTGAATTGATGCTCTATCTTCATGCATTTCTATAATTTCACCAATAAGATGCTTGTCGCTAACCCTAACCACGTCAAACATATTGGCATCACGCATTCCCTCTGCTATTACAAGAGGTCCTGCTACTTTCTTAATTACACCCTTGCTATACTCCATGTTTTATTCCTTCCCAAATACAATATCCGAACCAATAGCCTGCTCTACACAATCCTTAACTCCTTTTACTCCGTGTCCCGTGTTTCCTTTTACACCCGGAATAAGGATAATTGCAGGAACCATCTGCTCTCTGTATTTTTCTATCTCTGCTGAAAGCTGTTTTGCTAACATTTCTGTAATGTATATAATGGCATATTCACCTGCAGCTATTTTTCTTAGCAAATGTGCTGCCTCTGTTACGTCGGTAACCGGAAATGTATCAAGTCCCAGTGCGCTAAAGCCATATATACTGTCATAATCACCTATAACTGCTACTTTATGCATACATTACCCTTACCCTTTCTTTTATAAACTCATTGTCAAAACCATTAATTTTGCCCGAAAGAATAATTTTTACTGTTTTAATTTCATTCTCTCTTGCAATAACATAAGCAATAATGGGACCTATTGAAAAAGAGTCATATTTCTGTGACTTTATATCTTCCACAATCTTATTGTCACACCAGCATTCAAAAACTGATTTTGATATTTTTAAAGCACTAACTGCCTGACTATAGCCTATCTTTTCAAGATAAGAACAAACTCCATCCAAGCCGTCCTTGCAAGCTATAATCAATTCCGTAACGCTTACTCCGTCACAACTTACAAGTGCTTTTGAAACAAAAGATGCGTCCTTATTTGTAGCTGCACATCTTACTGCTATTTTAATGTCTGATATGGTAACCAGGTCATCTGCGTATTTTTTAATCATTTCATTAGTTGCTCCCTGACCTGCCTGCTTAATTGCCTCCAGTGTTGCCCTGTCAATAATCACATCGCACAACTGTCCATCGCCAGTCTGCATAAGAACTGTTGTTGCATCCTTTGCCGCCTGCTCCATGCCTTTAGGAAGCAGATTGTAATTGCCCTGCCTTATACAATTTTTCAAGAATTCCGTGTCTGTTTTTGTATCTTCATAAAACACATTTTCAGTTTCAAGTTCAGTACAAACCTGCTTAATTGCCGCCTTAAGATTATGGTACTCGTTGGCAATGGTGAGAATCTCACATTGTTCCTTGTCTTCAATTAATTCATCCAGAACCTTCCACGTTCTCCTTCGCTCCTGTTCAAGCATTTCCTCCAAACTCTGGTCCGGGTTTCCGTTCCCCCAGCCCTTGGTTCTTAAGAAATCCATAGCCTCGTCATAATCCTTGCACTGCACCAACTGATTAATGGTTTCATCTGTAAACAAACTACCTTCAAGCGCTCTGATTCTGGCAACACCATAAATATATTCCTGCTCCATGGCATTACCCCCTATCCAAACAACTGCTTATTGGCAATATCTTTTATTCTGTCAATATTAGAATCAAACAAGGCCTTCAAAGTACAATTCTCTTCAATCTCTCCATAAACTAATACAAAACCGTCCTTAATATTAGCCGGCTCCTTATCAATTACAAGCTCTCCCTGATTCTCTGCCACAATCTCTTTTACTCTATCTTCAAAACCATTAGGAATCCTATCCAAATCCTTCTTAGAAAAACAAATCTTTCCCTTGCCCTGCTGAACATTCTTCCTTAAAAGCTTCTCCAAAACGTTAAAATATTCTTCATCATTAAGACCTGCTATACTCTCCCTAGCCTTATCAATAGCCTGCTCAATAACCTGCTGCTTAGCCCTAAGAATAGAATTACGTTCCAAAAACTCCATACCTGAAACCGTCTTCTCCTCATAAAGTTTGCGGTCAGCCAAAGCCTTCTTCTCAATCGAAACAACTTCTACTTCTACGTCTTTTTTAATTTTATTCATATAGTCCTTGCAAAAAACATCTGCTTCTTTCAGAATTTCATCTGCTTCCTGCTTAGACTGATTTCTAATCTCCCCTACAATGTTATCCAAACCACTCATGCAGCCCCTCCTTTCTTTTGCACGTCATTAACCACAACAACAATTCTCACATAATCTTTTCTCACTGCAATGGTTGAAAACGTGTAATTTCCATTACCTATTTTTTCTTTCAGTATTATTCACTCTAATTACTTTCGCCCCTGTGGGGGATGAAAACTTTAGAAGAAGGTACTCTGAAGCCGTCGGTCCTTAGAAGGTGGGGCAGCGAAAGCTGTCACGGCTTCTTAGTACCGCTACGAGCTGAAGGTAGCGGGAGCGTGCCTTCGATAAAGATTTCATCCTACCACAGGGATGTGAAAGAAAATTATAGTGCAATACCGTTTACTGATAAGAATGATATCAAAAGAGCTAAAATTGCGTATGTTTCTACCATTGCAGGGAACAACATCGCCTTTGCGAATTGTTCCGGTCTTTTTGCTACAATTCCAATACTGGCTGCTGATGTTTTTCCCTGATACTTACCTGAGATTAAACCAACTATTGCCATTGGAAGGCATGCTGCCAATATCTGTAATCCCTGTGATGATGTTACTGCAACTGCTCCACTACCAATGATTCCGATTTTTGATAATGTAATGAATCCAATAAGAAGTCCATATAAGCCCTGTGTGCCCGGAAGTAACTGCATAATAAGTACTTTTGCAAATTTTGATGGATCTTCCGTCATTACTCCTGATGCAGCCTGTCCTGCAATACCTACACCTATTGCTGAACCTGCGCCTGCCATAAGTACTGCAAGTGCTGCTCCAAGCAATGCATAAAATAAACCTAAATTATCGAAAAATGTTCCTAAAGTCATAATTAATTCTCCTTTACTTTTACATATTTTGTATCCGCCTTAAATGGTTTAAACTCTCTTCCGCCACCTTCATAAAATTTTCCAAAGAATTCAACAAACTGTAGTCTGTTGGTATGAACGTAGGCTCCCAAAAGGTTTATTGCCATATTGAATGTGTGTCCGATTAGGAAAACCACTATAAAGAAAATTACTCCCACTATTGATTTTCCCATCATTGCTGCCATTGTGTTAATTACCTGGGCTATTACTCCTGTTGCAAGTCCAAGGGCAAGTAATCTTGAATATGATAGCAAATCACTTAGCCAGCTTGTTGTGTCATACAGGCTGTAGGCTCCAAGCAATAATCGCTTCACAGGATTTTTTGCTCTTCTTCCTGCCATAAGAAGTATTCCAACCATGCCACCTATTGTCATTATCTTTGATAGCATACTAAGCCACGCTGGGAAGACTATTGTGCTTCCTGCCAATGAGGCAAATATACTTGTTGGAATAAGCATTAATATTAATCCAATCAAAAATACATACCAAAGAACAACATCGCATACAAATGACATTACATCTTTTTGTTTTAGCATCATATATCCCTTAATTCCAAGTCCGGTAAATAAATGAACAATACCGAAACATAAGCAATATATAAGCATTTTCATTGGCTGTTTAATAGGTTCAAACCACAGTGCCGGTATTCCTATGTTTACTCCGAAAAATGTTTTTCCTATAACTGTTATTGCATCTCCGAAATATCCTCCGAAAAGTATTCCCCATATTAATGTTGAAATTCCACAGTACATAAACATTCTAAGTGTTTTCGCCATTGTTTCTTCCATATTCGGGAATTTTTTTAAAACTATAAAACATCCAATAAACATTAAAAATCCGTAAGCTGCGTCTGACAGCATTATTCCAAATAAGAAATAATAGAAGAATGCTGTTATTGCCGTTGGATCAATTTCCATTTTGTTAGGAAAACCAAATGATGTTACAACACCTTCAACTGCTCCCTGAACTTTTCCGTTAGTTAACAGCACCGGAACGTCCTCTTTTTCCGTTGGCTGTTCCACGTCAATTGCCACATTAAACTTGGTTTCCAGTTCTTCTTTTAATGCCTCAACCTGTTTCTCAGGCATATAACCTGTAACAAAAAAAGTATGTTTGGACTGTAAAAGCTTTCCTACCACCTTGTACTTGTCCGCTCTGGTTTTGTAATAATCTCTTATTTTCTTAAACTCAAATCTGTAATCTGCTTCTCTTTCCATTTGAGCTTTTATATTTTCAATGTCCAGATTATATTCTTTAATTCTATCCTCTCGTTTTGTAACCGAAGCTGTTGGTATGTGATGAACCATAATAGGCGGTTTGCTAAAATCCAGTTGCCTTAAGGCTTTTTCAACCTGCTCCAAATCATGTTTCATATAAGATACAGTTACATAAGTCTGATATTTGTCCGCCGAAACTATCTGCATATACAGTGATTTTGGAAATTCTTTTAAGCTTTCTATTTTTCTTATCAAATCCTGTTCCGTATATGAACCTGAAATAACGCCCACCATAAATCCGGTGTTTTTGGTTCCCTGAAAATTCATTGGGACATCAAGTTCAAGCCACGGTTGCAATGCCTGTATTTCGTCTAAGCATTTCTGCTTTCCTGACTCTTTTTCATCCATACTTTTCTTCTGCTCGATTATGTCATTAACAAGCCCGTTAATTTCATTTCGCTTATTTACTATTTCGTAATAATCGTCCGAGCTAATAACTTTCTTTCCTTCAAGGCTTGAAAGCATAGACTTTTCTTCAGGAATATAAGCTTCAAGAATTTCTAATGCATTGTCCGTTAACGCCGCCTGTCTCTCGTAAAGTGAAATCTGGGTTGCCGTGTTCACTTTTTCAAACACCTTATCCTCTTTCACTTCCTCATGAACTTCCAGACAGCCCTTTAATTGCAAAAGTTCCAAAATCTTTTTTCGGTCTTTCTTCATTGCGCATATATTTATTTTGCACATTTTCAAAACTGCCATAAATTCTCCATTCTGTCATTTAAATGACGGGTTATGCCTTAAAATGATTTAAATGTTCCCCTCTACCTTAAGATTACACGGATTGTGACCTGCTCTGTAATCTTAAAATAAATACTCTACTATGGCTTTCACCGTGCCATCCATTTTCTCATATGACTTGTTCTTCAATTGCATAACCTTTAAGTCAATCTCTTTCTGTTGCTCATCTTTGTACTTTTCGCATTTTGCAACTGTCTCTGCCATTTCCTTTTCTGCTTTTTCCTTGGCTTCCTTTAACCTTTCAGTTCGATATTCAGCCCCCTGAATCTTAATCTGATTCTTCATATCCTGCCCGTTAACTTTCGCAGTGCTTATAACCTTGTCCCCTTCAAGCTCTGCTAACCTAACCGCGTCAACTGTTTCCTTTATCATACTAACCTCCTTCCCTATACAAAATTGTGCATTCTGTCCGATTTTTTATTGTTTTTTATTACTTTTTGTATATTTTTAACTAATTATGCTAATATAATAATTCATCTAAAAATTATATGCAAGTTACATTTTTAGTCACTAGTACTTTATTTATACATTTTCTCATTCAAGTCGCTTTATTTTACGATTTTAAGGTTATGAATTTATATACTTGGATTCTCTAAAATAGTTTGTGCTTATAAAACAAAATCATACATTTTTAGGAATAATAGTTAAGGAGCTGCACTCCAATGGTTTGTCAACCACTAAAGACACAGCTCCTTGAATGTTTTTAATTTTATTCGTGTTATTGATAAACCGGCACTTTGTATTTTATGCTCCACTTACCGTATTTTTTATTGTTCTTCTTTCCAAAATATGGTCTTACCTTTACATAAATACTGTTCTTGCTGTTTACTTTTATTACGCCTTCCTTAACTTGGTACTTTAAATTAAGTTTTAACTTTTTATTCAATTCTCCTTTTTGAGTATTGAATTTTTTCTTCAGTTTATTGCTTTTTTGTGTAACCACAATCTGATAACCGCTAGCCTTTTTTATTTTATTCGCTACAACGTATAGCTTTTTTGTTTTTACCCTATATTCAAGCTCTGCCACGCTCCCCCTGTTCTTTACCTTTTTTGAATACTGTATAACCGCATCTTTGGGAAAAGCTCCCTCTTCTATTCTGGGATTGCTACGTAAATATACTTTTCTTAAAAGATTGTCATCAAAACAATATTTACCAATTAGTTTTATTTTCTTATTAAACTTAACTGTTTTAATATTGTTACCAACAAAAGCCTGTTCTCCAATTATTTGAATATTGTTTTTTAACTTTAATGTACTAATTCCTGTGTGATAGAAAGCATAGTCGCCGATTTCTTTCAGCTTGCCATTCAGTTTCACATCACTCAAATTTCCTAGCTGATAGCAGGCATAAGAGTCTATTTTTTCCACAGTGTCAGGCACCTTCAAAGATTCTCCACCATAAAATAGCACTAATTCTTTTCCATCTTTTGTTAACAACATTCTGTCTTTTTCTTCATAGTACTTGTTGTTATTAATTAAAACTATTTTCGGAAATGGAGCCATGTCGCTGCTAATCATCTCTCCCAAATTTTCACATCTTCCTGCCAACTCCAGTGTTCTTGGAGTGTCTAAGTAAAACGCATTTCCGGTAGCCACAACATCTCCCAATATTGTTACCTTACTTAGATTAAAATATCCTGATAATGATCCTGATGATATTTCCTTAATATCATCTGCCAAAACAATATACCTAACCTGATTTTTTATCTGCCCTACATCTACCTTTTCTAATTTTTCACAACCGCTAAAACTAAGAACACTGCTCTTTTCATCAAATTTCCATTTAACAGATGAATTATTGTAGTCCTTCATATGTTCATTGTTTAACTCCACTTTCTTGTCCTGTACAAAAGATGCTGCATTCACAGAATTACAGGCTAACATAGTTATTACCAATATAATTGCAATTATCTTTTTCATTGGTTTTCCTCCTCTCATCAGATACAAAACACTTGTATCAACACCAATCAATCAGTTTCTTATACTCTTTACTCCTCTCTTTGTTTTTTTATCCACGCTCATTTGGGTTAGTTTAAGCCCTTCTATTAAATATAACGAATAAACTCGCCAAAATATGCCAACAAAAATAAATTTTTCCGTACCTTGTCTTATATTTATAGCATAACATATTTATGTATACTTTACTTTATATATTTTCCGGCTACGCAATTATACTTTTTTAAAAAGAAGAGATAGCAAGTTAATGCAATAACAAAACTAATACATTAAGGAAATTGTTATGATTTCTTATATATTTATCGCAGCCAATTACGTGTCGTAAAACCGAAACGCTGTCCCACACGTAATTTATTGAAGCTAAGCTTGTTCTATCGCTGCCAATTACGTGTCGTAAAGCGAAAACGTTGTGTCACAAGTAATTTATTGAAGCTAAGCTTGTCTTACCGCTTCCAATTACGTGTCACTGAAAGAAAATGCTGTGTGACAAGTAATCACCCACAAATTCACTACGATTTTGTGAAAAATTACGTGTCAGCAGAAGGAAATCTTATATGGCACGTAATTGCCCAAAAATTCACTACGATTTTGTGAAAAATTACGTGTCAGCAGAAGGAAATCTTATATG
>OGMV01000010.1_pt1 | contig 162179 bp, 152 predicted proteins | sample 1573341 | NCBI WGS metagenome assembly OGMV01 (sample SAMEA2581994, study PRJEB24529) | metagenome | biome: Human gut stool | place: China | collected 2011 | reverse complement strand
ACCAAATATTCACGAACATCGATCAAGAATTTATAATCGCTATCTGATTCGAACTTGCTATCCGGTGTAATCTTTGATGCATCAATATCCAAAACCTCTGCAATTGCATTTGCTAATCTTTCAAATTCCATAATTAATCCTCCATTGTTAATTTTTCTTTAATTTTGTTATTTAAATCCATTTCCTTAAAAGTTGCACACTGGAAAATAGAATTTTTTATTTCTACAGCTTTTGAATTACCGTGTGTCTTAACAAGCAATCCCTTAAGTCCAAGTAATGGTGCTCCGCCGTATTCTTCTATTTGGAAAGTCTTTAAAGTCTTCTTTAAATCCTTCTTTATAAGTAAAGCTCCAAGTTTATTCTTGATACCATTAGTAATAGTTCCCTTAATCTTCGATAAAAGTACTCCGCCGACACCTTCGTAAAGTTTAAGAATAACATTACCTACAAAAGCGTCACAAACTACAACATCTGCAACACCTTCAGGAATCTCTCTTGCCTCAACATTTCCGATAAAGTTAATTCCTTTTGTTTCTTTTAATAACTGATAAGCTTCTTTTGTAAGAGCATTTCCTTTTTCTTCTTCTGCACCTATATTAACAAGTCCAACTCTTGGATTCTTTACTCCTACAATATTCTCCATATAAGTAGCACCAATCTTCGCAAACTGTACAAGATGTGATGGTCTTGAATCCACATTAGCTCCACAATCAATTAAAAGTGCAGCTCCGTTCTTCGTTGGAATAAGTGGCGCAAGAGGTGGTCTCTGAACACCCTTAAGTCTTCCTATGATAACGTGACCACCAACAAGGTTAGCTCCTGTACTTCCTGCTGAAACCATTCCATCAGCTTCACCTTTCTTAACCATATACAAGCACTTTACAAGCGAAGAATCTGTTTTCTCTCTTATTGCTGCAACAGGCGGTTCTCCTGTTTCAATAATTTCAGTAGCATTAACAATCTCTAACTGATCACTGTTATACTTATACTTGCTCAATTCTTCCTTAATCTGTTCTTCAACACCTACAAGTTTAACTAATATATCTTTATTTTCATTTGTAGCTTCAACAGCGCCCTTTACAATCTCAAAAGGTGCGTTATCTCCGCCCATACAATCTAATGCAACTATTGTCTTTGACATATAATGCCTCCTTTTTTCGCATATAGAATTACTATACTAAAAAAACGGTGCAAAATCAAGGTTTGAGGTTTTGTGTATAACTTTATTTGTTATACACATGACTTCGTCATGCATAACACTTCGAATTTGCTCCGCTACTTCTCAGTGATTATACATTCGCCACATAATTCCTTTCTTATACAAGTATAAAAGGAATTATGTGGCTCATTGTGTATAACAAAAATAAGACTCTGTGAAAATTCACAAAGTCTTATTTTTATAATTAATTCCTTATTGACGAAATCTTTCGTTTAATAATTAGTCAACTGAAACGATTTCTTTCTTGTTGTAGCTACCGCATGCCTTGCATACTCTATGTGGCATCATTAACTCTCCACATTTGCTACATTTAACAAGGTTTGGAGCTGACATCTTCCAGTTAGCTCTTCTCTTATCTCTTCTTCCTTTAGAAGATTTGTTCTTTGGACAGATAGACATGGTTTACACCTCCTTAAACTGATTAAAAATATCTAATATTTTCGACATTCTCGGATCGAGTTCTGCGTCATCGCACTTACAAGATCCCAAATTGAGATTAGCGCCGCATCTATTGCAAATTCCTTTGCAGTTTTCACGGCAAAGAACTTTCATAGGTAAATTAACCAGAACCTCGTTATGAATTAAAACTTCAGTATCGAAGCTTGTACCTTCCAAATAATAATCTTCGTCCAGTTCAGCAATCTTCTCTTCTGCTGTTTTATTCATATCCAAGTCTTTGAAATAATCAATATCAATCTTGTAATCTACCGGCTCTAAACATCTGTCGCAAGGTATCTCTAAAACAACAAACCCTTCACATCTGGAGGATATATGTTTCTTTCCTTCATTATGAAAAGAAAGTTGCAAGTCATAATCCTTAATTTTATATGAAGCTGTTGATGTTTCGAACACGTCTGCTTCCAACTGTAGATTATAGCTTCTATTGCCATTATCTTCCTGTAAAAGCTCATGTAAATCAATTATCATAATATCCTCTTTTCAAAGACACCTTAACAATTATACATATCAGTGCCTTATTTGTCAAATACTTTTTATTTATTTACTATTTCTACTGTCTCTCTTGCTATTGCAAGTTCTTCATTTGTAGGAACAACAAATACTTTAACCTTAGAATCTTCTGTCGAAATCATTACCTCTTCACCTCTGCTATCATTAGCTTCGTGATTGATTTTAACTCCCATATATCCTAAATGTTCCATTACTGCAGCTCTTACAAACTTGTTATTTTCTCCTACACCTGCTGTAAAAGCAATGGCATCAACACCGTTCATAACTGCAATGTAAGCTCCAACAAATCTTACAACCTGTCTGATATAAGCATCAAATGCTGACTTAGCCTTTGTATTTTCATCTTCAATTGCCTGAGTTATATCTCTAAAGTCACTTGAAACCTCTGAAAGTCCTGCAACACCTGATTCCTTATTCAACATATTGATAACCTGGTCAATACTAAGACCATCCTGTTTTGCAATAACTTCAATAATACTTGGATCAATATCACCTGAACGTGTTCCCATAATAACACCTGCAAGTGGAGTAAGTCCCATACTTGTATCTACAGACTTGCCACCATCAACTGCGCAAATACTTGCGCCGTTTCCTAAATGACAAACAATAGTCTTTAGTTCATCGTATGGCTTGTTCATAATCTCGGCTACTCTCTTTGAAACAAAACTGTGAGAAGTTCCGTGGAAGCCATATCTTCTAATCTTATTTTCATCATAATACTTTCTTGGAATTGCATATAAATAAGCACTTTCAGGCATTGTCTGATGGAAAGCTGTATCAAAAACAACTACATTAGGTGTGTCAGGCATTAAGTTCATACATGCCTTAATTCCAATAATGTTAGCCGGATTATGAAGTGGTGCCAAATAATTGCATTCTTCAATCTTCTTAATAACATCATCATCTACTAAAGTTGCCTTTGAGAAATATTCTCCACCATGAACAACTCTGTGTCCAACAGCTTTAACTTCACTCATATCATCAATAACACCTGTTTCTTTATTTGTAAGTGCTTTGATAACTGCATCAATAGCTTCATGATGCGTTGGCATATCAATGTTGCTTACTTCTTTTTCACCACCTGTTGGCTGATATGTTATTACACTGCCTTTAATTCCGATTCTTTCGCAAATACCTTTTGCAAGTACTTTTTCGCTGTCAGAATCAATCAACTGAAACTTTAATGATGAACTTCCACAATTTATTACTAAAACTTCCATTTCTAAACTCCTAATTTCTGCTAATAATTTTATGTTTTTTAATTAATCTGCGCCTGAACTGCTGTTATTGCCACAACACCTACAATATCTTTTGCACTACATCCTCTTGATAAGTCATTAACCGGCTTTGCAATCCCCTGGCAAAGTGGGCCGTATGCCTCTGCATTTCCAAGTCTCTGAATTAACTTGTAACCAATATTACCTGCATCCAAATCAGGGAAAATAAGTACATTAGCCTTTCCTGCTACAGGGCTGTCCGGTGCTTTAAGTGCTGCCACCTCTGGAACAACTGCAGCATCAGTCTGAAGTTCTCCGTCAATCAAAAACTGAGGATATTCCTTCTGTGCAATCTTTGTTGCTTCAACAACCTTGTCTACATCCGGATGTGCTGCACTTCCATGTGTTGAATGTGAAAGCATTGCTACTCTTGCCTTCTCCCCTACCAAATATTCAAATGACTCTGCACTGCTTGCAGCTATATCTGCCAACTGCTCCGGATTAGGATTCTGGTTAAGTCCACAATCTCCCATAACAAATACCCCATCAGCGCCTAATTCTTTGTTCTGTACGCACATTACAAAGAAAGCTGAAACAAGCTTGCTTCCCGGCTTAGTCTTAATGATCTGCAATGATGGTCTAAGTGTATTGGCAGATGAGTGGCAGGCACCTGAAACAACGCCGTCTGCATCTCCCGCTCTAACCATCATACATGCAAAATACATATAATCGCTTACGAGCATTGCATAAGCCTGAGTTTCTGTCATTCCCTTAGCCTTTCTAAGCATATAAAACTCTTCAGCATATTCTTTAGTCTTAACACAATCCTTAGGATCTATGATTGTTACATTTTCTATGTCATAACCTTTCCCATATTTCTCCGCCTCTTCGGGACTGGCCAAAATAATAATGTCTGCGAAATCTTCTTCAACAATCTGTTGTGCTGCCTCATATGTACGTCTATCCATTCCTTCAGGAAGCACAATAGTTTTCTTGTTAGATTTTGCCTTGATCTTTAGTTGCTCAATAAAACCCATTTCTATTCTCCTTAAATCCTTATATTTCCCAATCATAATTATTATAATATAAGATTTTTCAATAAACAACACCTATTTGTTCCCTAATCAATTGAAAGTTTAGTGCAATAATGATAGAATCAATTCCTACGAGGTAAATTATATGAAAATTGTTGGAATTATAGCAGAATTTAATCCATTTCATAATGGACATAAGTATTTAATATCAAAGGCTAAGGAAGTATGTAATGCAGATGCCGCCGTTATTGTCTGTAGTGGAAACTATGTTCAACGCGGTATGCCTGCCATTATTAATAAGACTTCAAGATGCGAAATGGCAATGCTAAACGGAGCTGATTTGGTAATCGAACTACCTGTCGTTTACTCCACTGCATCTGCCGAATTATTTGCAACAGCTTCAATTGCATTATTAGATTCTCTTAACTGTATTGATTATCTATGTTTTGGTTGTGAAACAGATTCAATAGATCTTTTAAACACAGTTGCAGAAATATTAATAAATGAGCCAAAAGAATATAAAGATTTACTTACCTTAAATTTAAAAACAGGCATTTCATTTCCGAAAGCCCGTGCAAAAGCGTTAGATGAATACTTTAAGAAATACAACTTAGATTATAGTCTAAATATTAATTCTAATAACTATGCAAAATACCCTTCCGATATTACTTCAAATAGCAATATAGATATTAATACTTTTATAAATCAACCAAACAATATTCTTGGAATAGAATATATAAAAGCACTTATGCGATTTAACTCTAAGATAAATCCTGTGCCTCTTAAAAGACTTGGTGCCGGCTATCATTCTCTTGATACAGGAACAAAACTTGCTTCTGCAACAGGAATACGAACAGCCATGGCTAACAAAGACAACATTTCAGGTCTTCTGCCTGATAATTGCCTAAACATTATAAAAAACCACACAACCATAGAATATAATGACTTTTCAACTGTTCTTGGAAGCAAACTTCTATCAATGGATACATTAGACCATATAGAAGGAATAAATCAGGACTTATCAAACAGAATAGCAAACAACAAATACAACTTTACAGATATAGAAACTTTTATACCAATGCTACAGTCAAAGAACTACACATACTCAGCTATATCAAGAGCATTACTACATATAATTCTTGATATAAAAACAGACGACATAAAAGAGTTCGTAAATAACAACTACGCAATGATATTAGGATTTACAAAAAAATCCGGCGTCTTATCAGAAATAAGCAAAAGCACAAAAATACCACTGGTAAGCAAATTTGCAACCTTTTATAAAGAGGCTGATAACAATCAGAGAAAAATGTTAGACATAAACTTAAAAGCCGACAACCTATACAGAATGATATATATGAACAAAACGGGTGAAACGTTACCAACCGAATTTCAGCGACAAATCATAATATTTTAACTTGAACAAAACCAAAGGGACTGATTGACCAGCCCCTTTATTTTTTATCAACATATTTCCTTGTTTAATTTTTAACTAAAGCTTTGTATATTTACAACTTTTCCTCCTTGTGTATACACATATAACAATGTATTTCCTGAACGATACACCCACTGAACCTGACCATAACCGTAATCGTTTCTTCTGACCGGGTCTCCCCATGTAGTCAATTCAGCATCTTCTGCTGACATTCCTACATATATCTTGTTTCCATAATAAACCATAGTCTCATCAACATCTACTTTTTTTGAAAACTTATCATACAAAATCGCCTTGACCTTTGTTCCTGCCTTTGTTTTATTTATCTTCATACTAATAATTTGACTATTTTTATTTGATACAATTTTCTTTCTGTAAGTCTTTGAGCCAACTATTAGCTTTATAGTGTCACCTTTTCTAACATTAGATACATCAAGTTTCACATTAGAACTAGTTTTATATATATCATTTTTTATTATAATCAAACCATTCGCCTGTTTAACTTTTATATTACGTGTATTTGTGTATCCTTGTGGAGTTGTTACAAAAATTTTAATTTTTGTTCCTTTTCTTTGTCTTTTTATTTTCTTACTGAAAACTCCTTTTCCATTAGCTTTGCACGTGTATTTTTTCTTTCCTATAGTAATTTTAACAATAGACTTAGCTACAGTTCTTCCCCTTATAACCGAAGAATTACTATTTACACTATTTATCTTTATTTTAGGAGGTATATTTTTTAGCTTTGTTTTTTTGCTTCTGACTATCTTGTTACTATCAATATAATATAAAGTTAATACCGAATTCTTTTTTTGAATTGGATATTTTATAGTAAACCTATAGTTTGTCCCTCTGTCTTCAGTACTTTTCATTTTACTTAATTTGGCGTAATACTTTTTGTCGTTAATTTCTACATAAGCAGATGAAATATCTGCTTTGTAATCTGTATTCTCAGAATATATTTCTCCATCCATACAATCTGTATAACTAGAAATTTTCTCATTATATTCACCTGAATATACTTTTTTAACAATTGTTTTTGATGTATTTGTATTTTTGGATTCTAACCAGAACTTTATTTCCTTTCCCGGCATTTGTTGTGGATACTCTACTTCGCCTTTTCCATATGCTCCATAATATTTTTTCCCATCAATTTGTGCTACGAGTCTAATATCATCTTTGTTAGTATTCAGAAAAGTTTTATAGTCTTCGCTAATATCCAGTATAGTTCTTGACGGCAATACATCATAACTTACCAAGTCAAATCCCTGTTCTTCCAGCAAATTATATACTACTCTTTTTTCTTTCCAGCTACATCCATGGTCATCACAAAAAATAAATTCGACTTCTTTCAAATCCCTTTGCGATGGATAATTTGATATTGTAAATCTACCATCTTGCAAAATATTGGCACTAAATTCTTTTCCATCTAATACAACTTTTACATACTTAGGCAATTGTCCTAGTCCATTAGGCAATACACGTCCCATTGCTTTATATTGATATGCTACTATACTGTAATCGCATTCCTTTAATCTGCAATCGTAAACTGTATAATTTTTAGGTTCACTAACACTTCCATATTTACTTTCGCGCCATATTTTCACTTCATTTGATTTAGTATTTGGGTATGTAATGACAATTTTGCCATTTTGATTTGCCTTAACACCATATTCACTATAATATGTTATTCCATCTACCTCCGCACAAATTCTCTCCGTTTCATCAAGTGTTTCATAACTGCTTAAACTTATTCCATTATGCCAAGCAACTATACTCTTTGTTGTAAACCATACATTTTCAACATCTTGGCGAGAGGTTTCTTTGCATCCAAACTCATCACTAACTTCTATAAGTATGCTATTTCCTACTTTTTGATTTGGGTAATTAACTTGAAAATTTCCATCATCATCTACTTCAGCTACATATTCATCAAATCCTACTTTTATTTTTACAGTAAAATCTATCCCACGCAAATATTCTATATATCTTAATTTTCCAATAATACAGTTTGGGTATACTTTACTTTCAATGGAAAAATCAATAGTATGTTCATAATTTTCAGCATCAACCTCTTTGGTTTTTTGATTTGACGTATTTTTTACATAAAGTAAATACTTTCCAACCTTAATCCCCGTCTTAATATTGACTACTACCTTTTGAATACTAGCTTCTATATCAAACTGTTCTTCGCAAACTACTTCTTTTGTATCTCTATCGACCAAAACCACCGTTGCCTGCTGTGCCTTCTCTACATTTGATATTTCAAACGAAATAACTTTGTGACTTAATTGTACTCTACTTACTGTCCAATTTAACTCTTCACTTGTTGTTTCTGCTTTCACACTTGAATAACAATTCGTACTAAAAATCAATGATATGGCTAATATTATGGCAATAACTCTTTTCATAGCTTTTCTCCTTCTTCTTTTGATATAAACATTCTATCATTTACACATATTTTCTTCAACATTTTACTAGTATATTGACAATCATTTGCACCTATTACAATATTAATTTATTAGTTTATTTAACGTGACCATTCCATCCTTTATTTGTTATTCTCCATTTACATATAAGTAACATATGTTCAAAATATTCCCATCTATGCCATTTGTTTCGTTTTTCTAATAATTCCATCCTTCTGGTCATAGATGGATGTGACTCGATTTTTATATATTTTTTATAATACTCATAAATTGCGTTTTCTTTTTTCCTTTTGCTGTCTTTATTTTTATCATATTCTTTCCAAAAATCAATTAAAAATGTTTTTTCACCATTATAAATCTGCACTGACAATCTATCTGCTTTTAATTCCGCTATTTGATGCCAATATCTCTTATCACATATAACATTAAATATAAAGCAATGTATAAGCAATAAAACAAGTCCTATATTTTGAACAAACGCATCTTCTATAAAAAGTGCAATACAAATAATAATCATCATTCCAACGAAATAAATAAAATATGATTTTTTTACTCTCTTTGCAATGTTATTAAAGTCATCATAATAAACATGAGCTAGTTTATGTCCAATTATATATAATAAAATGTCTTTTGCACCATCTCTTGTATATAGGGTTTGAAGAAATGAGTAAGATACTCCTATATGTGGTATTTGATTTTCATCTATCCCAGTTTCTATTTTAATCGCACCACTACATTCTAATAATCCAATCTTTACATTTGAAATTTTCAATTTTTTGCACATTTTTACAATATCTTCTTTTATTCCACCCAATACATTTTCATCTATTTCTATCTTATCATTTTCTTTTTTAACATTATTCTTCTTTTTTCTTTTTTCAAATGTCATCATAGCAAATAATAGGATAATAAGAAGAACAGCTACAACCTTATTATTTATAATATGGGGCAATATTAAAACTTTTAAAGTTAGCAACATACCAAAAATTGATAACGTAGCAGCTATGCACATACCTATTTTAAATTTGCTTACTGTCTGCTTGATTTCAATCCTTTTTGATTCATCTTTTCGGATTAACTGTGGTCTGTTTTCTAAAGGTAATAAAAAACCATCTATATATTCATTAATAGTTTTTATATATTGTTGCGTTATCTCTTTTAACCTACCAACTATTAGCCCTATTATTATAACTATATAAGTTATGTATTTGATTACTCCGAAATTCATTTTTTATACCAATATTCTTGTAATAATTGGGCACAACAAGCACCATATAAACACTTCAAGTATTTTTGAAAATACTTCTAATAATTTATTTTTTATATACTCAAAATCATCTTGTTGTTTTCTATCTGTCTCATAAAGAAAAAATATATTTTTTAATATAACCTTCATATTACATTTCAAAATTTTTATGCTTCTTTTCAATATGTGTTTTTGATGTAATTCTTTACATAGTATAAATTTATACCAACAAAATAGAATTGCCCCTTCTACTAAATATCCTACTAATATCATAATCATTCCTTTTATCCAATACAACTAAAAGGTCTGACTCTTGCCAGACCTTTTAGTTTTTTACAACGTTTCAATAAAATTTCTATTAATTTTTAAAACTATGAATTGGTGCAGGTATTCTACCTGTTCTGTTAACAAAAGCATCACAAGAGAAACTGTTAACCGGCATAATTGGTGCATAACCTAATAAGCCACCAAATTCTACCATTTCTCCAACTCCCTTTCCAATTACAGGAATTACTCTTACTGCTGTTGTTTTCTGATTAATCATACCAATGGCTGATTCGTCAGCAATAATACCTGCAATAGTTGTTGGTTTTGTGTCCCCTGGAATTGCTATCATATCAAGTCCTACTGAACATACACAAGTCATTGCTTCTAACTTTTCAATGCATAAAGCACCTTCTTTTACTGCATCAATCATTCCCTGATCTTCACTTACAGGAATAAATGCACCACTTAAACCACCAACATAGGATGAAGCCATTACTCCACCTTTCTTAACCTGATCATTTAAAAGTGCAAGTGCTGCTGTTGTTCCAGGTGCACCTGTTCTTTCAAGACCGATTTCCTGCAAAATATCAGCTACGCTGTCACCAATTGCAGGTGTTGGTGCCAATGATAAGTCAACTATACCAAAAGGAACATTTAATCTTCTGCTTGCTTCTTCAGCAACAAGCTGACCAACTCTTGTAACCTTAAATGCGGTTTTTTTAATCGTGTCACAGAGAACTTCGAAGTTTTCTCCTCTTACTTTCTTTAATGCGTGTCTTACAACACCAGGTCCTGATACACCTACGTTAATAATTGCATCAGCTTCTGTTACACCATGGAAAGCGCCTGCCATAAATGGGTTATCATCCGGTGCGTTACAGAATACAACAAGTTTAGCACAGCCTAATGAATCCTGATTAGCAGTTTTTTCTGCTGTTTTATGTACTATTTCGCCCATTAGACGAACTGCATCCATGTTAATTCCTGTTTTTGATGAGCCAACATTAACTGAGCTACAAACTCTTTCTGTTACAGCTAATGCTTCAGGAATTGAACGAATAAGATTTTCTTCTGCAGGTGTCATTCCCTTATTAACAAGAGCTGAATAACCGCCTAAGAAATTTACGCCAACTTCCTTAGCTACTTTGTCCAATGTTTTTGCAATTGTAACAAAATCTTCAGGTTTCTTACACGCACTGCCACCTATCAAAGCAATAGGTGTTACTGAAATACGCTTATTTACAATCGGAATACCATATTCCTTTGAAATATCTTCACCTGTCTGCACAAGATTGCCTGCCAATCTTTTGATTTTGTTATAAATATTATTATTTAATGTTTCAAGGTCGTCACTTATACAATCCAGCAAACTAATACCTAAAGTAATAGTTCTTACGTCTAAATTGTAATTTTCAATCATCTTATTTGTTTCTGTTACTTCAAATCTGTTAATCATAAAGCCCTCCGATTAAATTCTGTGCATGCTGTTAAAAATATCTTCATGTTGCATTTTAATACTAACACCAATCTTCTCACCTAATTTATCAAGGTCATCTGAAAGTTCATTAATCGGCTTAGAAGCCTTATTACAATCTACGATCATCATCATGTTAAAATATTCCTGCACAATAGTCTGTGAAATATCAAGGATATTTACATTGTTTTCTGCAAGATATGAACATACCCCTGCAATAATTCCTACTGTGTCTTTGCCTACTACTGTAATAATTGTTTTCTTCATAAAGTCCTCCTTTTAAAAACTTCTCTGTGTGACTTTTTTACACAAAGAATGTTGGTTTTTATTAAAATTCAACAAGACAGGATGGTTTTACTCTGCTTGCGACTCTAATATCAAGATTATCTGCCTGATATTTATCAGGGCTAAAATTTATTTCATTTCTGACTGCCTGATAGGCAAGTTCAGGATAGTTGTTTTCTTCGCTTAAATGGCCTAAAAGTATATGCTTTAATCTGTCACTTAAAAGTCGGTTCAACAATCTTCCACAAGCCTCGTTGGACAAATGTCCCTTGTTTCCCCAAATTCGCTGTTTTAAGCTATATGGATAAGGTCCTGTCTGAAGCATATTAACATCGTGGTTCGACTCAATTAATGCCGCGTCAAGATTTTGAAGACTTGATACCAGCTTGTCATCGTACTCGCCTAAATCTGTAACAACTGCACAAGATTTTTCTTTTTCAAAAAATCTGTAGCACACAGGATCCGCCGCATCGTGACTAATATGTAACGGTAACAATTCAATGTCCTTAATGGAAAAATCTCTATCAGGCTTAATTACATTAAAAAGATCACTGTCAACCTTTCCAACTGTTTTATTGTTAAGAATACAGTTAATAGTGCCTTCAGTAGCATAAACAGGCACTTGATATTTTCTAAGAAAAACTCCAAGTCCCTTAATATGGTCACTATGCTCATGAGTAATTACTATACCATCTATGTTTTCAGGCTTTTTCCCGAAAAACTCCAAGCCTTCTTCTGCCTTTTTTCTGCTTATTCCCACATCAACTAATATTGATGAATTATTATTTTCCACAAGAATACAGTTACCTTTACTGCTACTTGATATTGACGATAATTTCATTTGTGTACCTCTAAACTTTCCCATACATTTTATTGTATTTTGTGATTATTTTCAACCTATAGCAGTAATAAAAAAATTTTTTAATAATATTATATATAAAAAACAGTGATAAATTTAATGTTAATCCTCTCTAAATCAGTACGCTCAAAAAAATATGTGTATTCTTTTGTATGTCTTTTTATCATGGCATGCTGTATTATATATTCTGTCAATATTACAAATTATGTAATTTTGGGAATAAAAATATGCTTGTATTCTGTTATTCCTTCACTACTTCCTTTTATGCTTATTACTAACTATATGCAGGCTCACAATCTTTGTACTACAGTTTCTGCCATATTTCACCCCATTTTTAACAAATTGATGAGATTGTCGGAATATGGAACCTTTGCCTTAATAATCGGTTTTACAAGTGGTTATCCTATGGGTGCAAAAATAATTGGTGATTTGTATTCTGCCAACAATATTTCTTTTAAAGAAGCAAAACTTTTAATAACCTTTTGTAATATTTCAAGCATTTCTTTTCTGATAAATTATGTATTAAACAAATGCCTTAATAACTGTATTCCACCCTGGTTAATAATTCTTTTTGTTTATTTGCCTCCATTACTAACAGGCTTGTTTAATAGTCGCTTTATAAAATTTACAAATAATAACAACACTGTACACACAGAATCTACTTTCAATTCAATACTTGCAACTTTTTATTCCCTTGCCAAGCTTAGCATATATATTATCTGCTTTAACATCCTAGTTAATTTTATAATTAACATTAATAAGATACCGGTACTGCAAAAATATATAATTGTTGGACTAACAGAAATAACCACCGCTTCATTATACATATCAACTGAAAGTAATTTATACCTTAAAATATATTTAACATGTTCTTCCATTATATTAGGTGGTTTAAGTATTATGTTCCAATCCTTTAGTTTTCTTAATAACTCTGATTTAAAGAAATATTATGTTCTTGGAAAAATAGAGCAATTTCTTATTTTCAATATAATATTTTTCATATGGATGTCTTGTAATTAATAGAATTTCTATTAATTGTTCCATAAACTACAAGAAGGCAAAAGTACACTGGTACTTTTGCCTTCTTGTAGTTTAAAGCTATAATAAATCTACTGATAAATTGTCATCTTCACCGTCTTCTACAGATTCTTCGTCCTCAGCTCCGCCAAGTTCTTTTCTGCTTTCAACAACAACGTTTAATGAGCTGTTAAGTGATGTCATCATTGTGTTCTGAGCACTTTCAAAGCTATCCATACCTGTTGATAAAATGCTCTGAACATTTGCAAGAATATCATCCGTATACTGCATAGCTCTTGTTCTTAAATCGTTAGCTTCTGTTGTAGCTGAATCTAAAATCCCCTGAGCTTCTGCCTGAGCCTGTTCAATAATCTGGTTTGCTTCTTCGTAAGCTTTCTGCATAATTTCATGTTCGCTTACAAGTTGATTAATATGAGCTGTAGCTTCTGAAACCATAGCTTCTGCTCGTTCTTTGGCATCATTTAAGATAGCATCCTTATTAGCAATAATCTTCTGATACTTCTTAATTTCATCCGGTGTTCTAAGCCTAAGTTCTGCCAACAATTCATCAATGTCATCTTTATTTACGATAATCTTTGATGTTGATAATGGCTGAAATTTACAATTATCAATATATTCCTCTATCTCTGTAATAATCTGTTCAATCTTACTCATTTTTTTCTCCTTTATCCTTTAATCTTTCATATACCTGATTAACAACACTTTCCGGAACAAATCTGCTAATATCAGCTCCATAAAACGCAGCCTCCCTTACAGTACTTGAACTAAGGTAAGCATACTCCAGACTTGTTGTAAAAAATATAGTATCTATATTATCATCCAATATAGAATTAGTCTGAGACATCTGTAACTCATATTCAAAATCCGTTACAGCTCTAAGACCTCTAACGATAATCTGTGCATCAATCTTCTTAGCAAAGTCAACCAACAGCCCCTCAAATGACATAACCTTCACATTAGGGATATCCCTGACCACTTCCTCCAACATTTTAACACGATTTTCTACTGAAAACAACGGCGTTTTAGAATTATTATTCAAAACACCAACTACCAGCTCATCTACAATCTTAGAAGCTCTCCTAATAATATCAAGATGACCAAAGGTTACCGGGTCAAAACTTCCCGGATAAATTGCTCTTCTCATATCACTCTCCTATAAGTTTAAGAAATACATGTTTGTTAGTCTTATATTCCTTTTCTTTTATTATTTCATATCCTAATTCACTGGCATATGAAAAATCTGTATCCAAAGATGCTTCAACGATTATCCTTGAACTTTTATTTATTAAATCAGATTTGCTAAGAAAAATCAATACATCTTTTTCATAAAGTTTATCATAAGGTGGATCCATAAATATAAAATCAAACTTAACTTTATGTTCTAAGTCTTTCAATGCTCTTTCCACAGGCATTGCCATAACAACTGCATCATCCTGTAATTTTGTAAAATTCAAATTATCCTTAATGCATTGTACAGCCTTCTTATTACTCTCAACAAAATAAGCTTTGGAAGCTCCACGACTTAACGCTTCAATGCCAATGGCTCCGCTTCCACTAAACAAATCAAGAAAAACTGCCTGCGGCATATCGTTATTTATCATGTTAAATAATGTTTCCTTAATTCTGTCTGTTGTTGGGCGTGTTCCCATACCGTCAATTGTTTTCAGTTGTAATCTTCTCGCCTTGCCTGCTATAACTCTCATTTAAACTCCCTAATTAACAAAATAATCTTTTAAGACAAAAAGCAAGCAACTAAGTGCCTGCTTTTTGTTATTATGACGAGTCAATCTAACTCAATAATATTATTCCTCAGTTGTTTCTTCAACTTCTTCTGCATCAGTTTCATCTTCCTGTGGAAGTAAAGCTTTCATGCTTAAGCTAATCTTCTTTTCTTCTTCGTTAAAATCAACAATCTTAGCTTCGATTTCCTGACCGATTGTTAATTCATCAGATGGCTTATCAACGTGATGATTTGCAATCTGTGATACATGTAATAATGCATCAACGCCTGGTTCAATTTCAACAAAAGCACCAAAATCTGTCATTCTTGCGACTTTGCCAGTTACAACAACGCCAACTGCAAATTTTTCACTTGCATTAGCCCATGGGTTTGTATCTTCAAACTTAAGACTTAAAGCAATCTTATCGCCATTGATTTCTTTAATGAATGCTGTTACTTCATCGCCTGGTTTAAAGAGTTTTCTAGGATTTCCAACTCTTCCCCATGACATTTCTGAAATATGTAACAGACCATCTGCACCACCGATATCGATAAATGCGCCAAAATCAACTACACTCTTAACAACACCTGTTACTGTCTGACCAACTTCGATTTTTTCGAATAAAGCTTTCTTAGCTGCTTCTTTTTCAGCTACGATTAACTGCTTTCTGTCACCGATAATTCTTCTCTTCTTAGGATTAAATTCTGTAACTACAAATTCAATTTCCTGATTAAGATACTTATCTAAATCTCTTTCAAATGCATCTGATACTAAGCTGGCTGGAATAAATACTCTGCCACCTTCAACATCAACACTCAAACCACCTTTTAAAATCTGTACAACTGGTGCTTTGAGAACTTCTTTATTTTCAAAAGCTTCTTCAATTCTTTTATTTGCCTTCTCTGCAGCAAGCTTCTTGTATGATAATGCAACCTGTCCTTCACCATCGTTAACTTTAAGAACCTTAACTGTCAGTTCATCGCCTACTGAAATTACAGTTGTCAGATCTACCGGTGTGTTAGAGTATTCATTGCTAGTAAGAATACCATCAGCCTTATAACCAATGTTAAGGACTGCCTCATCAGGTCTTACACTAATCACCTTTCCTTCAAGAACTTCTCCATTATGGATAGTCTTAAATGTTTCATCAAGCATTTGTTCAAAACTCATTTCTGACATTCAGTACGAACCTCCTCAATAATATTCTTTGGGGTGGATGCCCCTGCTGTAATACCTATAGACTTCAATGATTTCAATTCATGTAAATTTAAGTCTTTCACCGTCTGTACATAGAAAGTATTCTCACACTCATTTCGACATATGTCATAAAGCTTCTGAGTATTGGAACTGTTCTTTCCACCAATTACAATCATCCCATCAACTTTGGATGAAATTTTCTGGGCCTCAACCTGTCTTACATGTGTAGCATTGCAAATCGTATTTACAACAGTAATATCATACCCCTTTTTTCTTATAATTTCAACTAAATATTTAAATTTATTGTGGTTAAATGTCGTCTGGGACACAATACACGCTTTAGTTTGTTCCGGTAAACTCAGTTTTTCAATCTGTTCTTCTTTATTTATAACAATAACTTCTCCATTTACCCATCCTTTTATACCTTCAACTTCAGGATGATTGTCATTTCCAATAATAATTATGGTCTTACCGTTATTACTTTCATCCAAAACAATATTGTGAATTTTCTTTACAAAAGGACATGTTGCATCAACCATTTTTAATTTCTGTTGTTCCAAAATATCATATATTTCTTTTGCAACGCCGTGGGAACGTATAACAACTGTTCCTTCTTTAATTTCCTTAAGCTGTTCCACAGTATCTATAACTTCGATGCCTTTTTTATTAAGGTCTTCAACTACCTGTTCATTATGAATTATTGGACCAAAGGTATATATTTTTCCTGAATTCTCCTCCAATTCTTTATAAACACTGTCAACTGCTCTTTGAACTCCAAAGCAGAATCCGGCACTTTTTGCCACCGTAATTTCCATATTTCTCTCCATTACTCTACATTCATTTGAATGTACAAAATTATTTTACTAATTTTGTAATTGCTTCAACTACCTGTTCAATAGTCATATCTGATGACTCCACAAGAACAGCATCTTCTGCCTGTACCAAAGGAGAAACCTCTCTGTGCATATCTCTGTAATCTCTGTCGATGATATCCTTTTCAATATCATCAATATTACATTTCTGTCCCTTTTCAACAAGTTCCTTATATCTTCTTTCAGCTCTTGTTCTTGAACTTGCTGTTAAATATATCTTTAAATCAGCATTTGGAAGTACTGCCGTTCCAATATCACGTCCATCCATTACAACGTTATTCTTTGCTGCAAGTTCCTGTTGCATTTTAACTAAAATCTCTCTTACAGGTCCATAAACAGCTATTGCACTAGTCATATTTCCTATAACTTCCTGTCTGATTTCAATGCTTACATCTTCTCCATTAAGATAAACCTTCTGTGTGCCGTTTTCATATCCTAAAGATACATCCACACTCTTGCATTTTTCAATAACTTCTTCCTTCTGGTCAGCTTTAATTCCTGCTCTGTAACATGCAAGTGCCATTGTTCTGTACATTGCACCTGTATCAACATAAATATAACCTAATTCTTTTGCAACTATTTTTGCTATTGTGCTTTTTCCTGCTCCTGCAGGTCCATCAATTGCTATATTATACATAACTACTCCTTTTTCACCGGCTGCTTTTGCAGTCTGACAATTACTTTATTACTATACCATTTTTTTACTAATTAATAAATACTGTTTCCTGCAAGATATCCTGTACTCCATGCAATCTGAAGATTATATCCTCCTGTCATTGCATCAAGGTCAAGAACTTCGCCTACAAAGTATATATTAGGCATAATTTTTGATTCCATTGTTTTAGGATTAATTTCTTTGATTGAAATTCCTCCCTTTGTAATTATTGCCTCATTATATCCTCTTGTTCCTGAAATGTGAACTGGAAGATTCTTGATGATTTTCACAAGATTTTCCCGTTCTTCCTTTGTTATCTCGTGAACTTTCTTATAAGGATTAATTTTTGCAAGCTCTATAATTACAGGTATCATTTTCTTAGGCAAAAGTTTTTCAATGGCATTATTAAAGTTCTTATTAATTCCATCCTGAAAATCTTTCAAAATTCGCTTGTCAAGCATTTCTTCATCCAATGCCGGTTTTAAGTCAATATATCCTACATATTGATGCTTTTTTAATGTATCACTTAAATATGCACTGGCTGATAAAACTAAAGGACCACTTATGCCAAAATGTGTAAATAACATTTCGCCCATTTCGCTATAAGGTATCTTTCCATTTTCATCCTTAATTGTTAAAGTCACATTTTTAAGAGATAATCCCTGCAATCTTTTACAATATTCTTCTTTTATGTTAAATGGAACTAATGAAGGATATGTTTCCTCTATTGTGTGTCCCATATTTTTTGCAAACTTGTAACCGTCACCGGTTGAACCTGTAGACGGATAAGACAAACCACCTGTGGCAATTATACATTTGTCTCCCATAAAGTCTTTTCCATCAAAGCACTTAACTATCACTCCTGACGCATCAGACAACACGTCTGTTACATTTTTATTCAAATGAACATTTACACCAATGTCTTTCATTATTTTGCTTAATGCCCAAATTACATCTGATGACTTATCACTTTCAGGAAAAACTCTGTTTCCTCTTTCAATTTTTGTTTTTACACCAGCACTTTCAATCATATTGCAAATATCTTCGTAAGAAAAATTATTGTATGCACTGTATAAAAACTTGGAATTTCTCATAATGTTAGCAAAATGGTTCTGAATATCTGAAGCATTTGTAATATTACATCTGCCCTTTCCTGTAATAAATATTTTTTTGCCTAATCTGTCATTTTTTTCTAATAATTCTACTGTATTTCCATTATAGGCAGCACCAATTGCAGCCATCATGCCTGCAGCTCCGCCACCAATTACTATTACTTTACTCATTATTCTCCACAATCTTTTTCATTAAAGTAAAAGGGGCATTAACTGCCCCTTTTCTTAATGAATAATCTAATTCAATATTACAAAATTTATTCTAAATATTAAACCGGATAAGCTCCGTTTTCTTTGTCTGCTATAGACTGATCAACCTTAGTCTGCTGAGCTTCTCTATATTCAAAGAATTCTTTTGCAACCTGTGGGAATAACGCATATGATAATACATCTTCATCCTGCTGTTTCCACTGTGCACATTCTTTTTCATATTTTTCAAGTGATGGCTCTAACAAATCTGCAGGTCTGCATGTAATAGGTTCTGCATCACCGATAGCCTTCTTCTGTACTTCAGGATTGAAAGGCTTAACAGTCTGACCATATTTACCTGCAAGTAAATCCTTAGCCTGCTGGTTAATCATCTTATATCTTTCGCCCATAACTACGTTAAGAACTGCCTGTGTACCTACAATCTGGCTTGAAGGTGTTACAAGAGGTGGTTCACCAAAGTCTTTACGTACTCTAGGAACTTCTTCTAATACCTGTTCAAACTTATCTGATGCACCCATTTCATCTAACTGAGAAACAAGGTTTGAAAGCATACCACCTGGTACCTGATAAAGAAGTGTATTAATATTAACACCCATAACCTTTGGATTTAATAATCCGTTAGCTAAGCATTCTTCTCTATATGGTTTGAAGTAATCAGCGATTTCCTTTAATAATTTCTGATCCAAGCCTGTGTCATATGGTGTTCCCTTAAATGTTTCAACCATAACTTCTGTTGCAGGCTGAGATGTACCCATTGAGAATGGTGAAATAGCTGTATCAATAATATCACATCCTGCTTCTACAGCCTTTAAGTATGTCATAGCTGCTACACCTGATGTGTAATGTGTATGAAGGTCGATTGGAATGTCTGTACCTTCTCTTAAAGCCTGTACTAATTCTGTAGCCTTGTAAGGTGTAAGAAGACCTGCCATATCTTTGATACAAAGTGAGTTAGCACCCATATCTTCGATTCTCTTTGCTGTTTCTTTCCAATAATCAAGTGTGTAAGCATCACCTAATGTGTATGAAAGAGCTATCTGTGCATGTCCGCCTTCTTTATTAGCTGCTTTAACTGCTGTTTCAAGGTTTCTTAAGTCATTTAAGCAGTCGAAAATTCTGATAATATCAATTCCGTTTGCTAATGACTTCTGAACAAAGTATTCAACAACATCATCTGAATAATGGCTATATCCTAAAATGTTCTGTCCTCTGAAAAGCATCTGTAATTTTGTGTTCTTAAATCCATCTCTTAACTTTCTAAGTCTTTCCCATGGATCTTCTTTTAAAAATCTAAGTGAAGCATCAAATGTTGCACCGCCCCAGCATTCTACTGCATGATATCCAACTTTATCCATCTTGTCGATAATTGGAAGCATTTCTTCAGTAGGCATTCTTGTGGCAATCAATGACTGATGAGCATCACGTAATATTGTTTCAGTAATTTTTACTGGTCTTTTTTCTGCCATTTTATTTTCCTCCGTTATCAATATTAAACGCCAAATATAGCCATAAATGTACCTGCAGCTACCGCAGTACCAATAACTCCGGCAACGTTAGGTCCCATAGCGTGCATTAAAAGGAAGTTAGTAGGGTCAGCTTCTGCCCCAACCTTCTGTGAAACTCTGGCTGCCATTGGTACGGCAGAAACACCTGCTGAACCAATTAATGGATTTACTTTTCCATGTGTGGCAACACACATAAGTTTTCCGAATAATACACCTGCCGCTGTACCAACTGCAAATGCAACTAAACCTAATACTACAATCTTTAATGTTGCAACATTTAAGAACGCTTCAGCACTAGTTGTTGCACCTACACTTGTACCAAGCAGAATAACTACGATGTACATAAGTGCGTTTGATGCTGTTTCCTGTAACTGTTTTACAACACCTGATTCTCTGAATAAGTTACCTAACATAAGCATACCAACCAATGGTGCTGTTGTTGGTAAAATCATAACTACAACGATTGTAACTATGATAGGGAATAAGATTTTTTCAAGCTGTGAAACAGGTCTAAGCTGTTCCATCTTAATCTTTCTTTCTTTTTCAGTTGTAAACAACTTCATAATAGGTGGCTGAATAATTGGAACCAATGACATATATGAATATGCCGCAACAGCAATAGGTCCTAGTAACTCAGTCTGTCCAAGCTTACCTGCAAGGAAGATTGATGTAGGTCCGTCGGCTCCACCAATAATTGAAATTGATGCAGCTGCCATACCGTTGAATCCCATAAATATAGCCAGGAAGTATGCTGAGTAAATACCGAACTGAGCTGCTGCTCCAAGAAGGAAGCTCTTTGGATTTGCAATAAGTGGTCCAAAGTCTGTCATTGCACCTACACCCATGAAAATAAGAGATGGTAAAATACTCCATTCATCTAATAAATAGAAGTAATGAAGTAACCCACCTGCTTCGCCGTCAGCAGGAGCTTTCATGATGTCAGGATACATATTTACTAAAAGCATACCAAAAGCGATAGGAACCAAAAGTAAAGGTTCATATCCTTTCTTTATTGCTAAATATAGGAAAACACAAGCAACGACAATCATTATATAGTTGCCTACTGTAAGGCTCATAAATGCTGTCTGATTAACCAAGTTTTCCAGTGTATCTAAAAAGTTCATAAGTTACCTCCTAAGTTCAATAAAAATATTGATTAGTTCAATGAGGCTAATGTAGCGCCTGCTTCAAAAGAATCACCAATTGCAACTGCAATGTTTGCAACTGTTCCATCTTCAGGAGCAACTACTGAATTTTCCATTTTCATTGCTTCAAATACTAAAATTGTTTCGCCCTTCTTTACTGCCTGTCCAGGGTTAGCACTAATTGATAAAACTTTACCCGGCATTGGAGCTGTAACCTTAATGCTTCCTTCTGCTCCTGATGCAGCAGGTGCAGAAGCTGGAGCAGCCTTAGCTGCAGGAGCTGCCTTTGCAGCAGGTCTTACAGGTGCGCTTGCTGTGCTTCCTGTTTCTTCAACAGTAACATCATATACATTTCCGTTTACTGTAATTGTATAACTTTTCATTATTAATTCCTCCTAAATATACATAAGTGTACTAACGTCTTCTGATAGATCTAACTACAAAGCTATCAGTTGATGTCTGTTCGCTTGCAGCTATGGCTGCTGCGATTACTGCTATTAATTCTGAATCATCTTCTTCATTAGCTGTAACTGTTTCGCTTGTTTCTTCAACTACTTCAGGCTTTTCTTCTACTGAAGGCTTCTTTGTAAATTTATCCATAATCTGTGGGATAAACTTAAAGCATGAAATAAGTAATGAGATAAATATAAGAACCAAGAATACTGTTCCCATACCCATTAAAGTATTTCCGGCAGCATTAGCCATCTTTTCGCCTAATGACTCCTCGCCTTCACCTTTAGCCTTAATTGTAACTGTATCTACTGATGCTCCAATTGTATCAAAGCAATCAACATGTAATGTTAAAATATAATCTTTCTTTTCAAATGCCAATGTTACTGTAACATCTACTGCATCTGTACCGTCCTCATCTTTGTTTTCAACAACTTTTACATCGTCCTTTGATGAAACGAAAGCTCCATATTTTTCTGTATCAACACTTTTGTTATATGCTTGAATAATTGCAACTGTCTGTGGCTGGCTTGAATAGTTTTCTTCAACATATTCTCTTTCACTTTCAGTCATTGTTGATAACTGCTGAACTAATGATACATAGTTCTGAACAAGTGTCTTTGCATCTGCCAAAGAAATCTTTCCACCTGCGTATTTTTCAAGTGAATCTGCTGATGTTGTTGTTTCAACGGCATAATCACCTAAAGTGTCGGCATTAACTGCCACTGTACTCATACACATGCAAACAAGTAAAGCAGTCAGGCTAAATAAAAAACGTAATTTTTTTGTTAATTTCATATTTGCACCTCACTTACACTGTTCCGTGTTTTTTACCAGGTCTTTCTTCAAACTTTGTATATAACATTTCAAATGCACCGATTAAATACTTTCTTGTGTCAACCGGTTCAACAATGCTGTCAACATATCCTCTTGCAGCAGCAGCCATTACACTACCCTGTAAGTTCTGATATTCAGCAACCTTTTCATTAATAACCTGATTTGCGTCTCCACTTGCAATTTCATCTGCATACATAATTTCAACAGCACTCTTTGCTTCCATCATACCAACCTTAGCTGTTGGCCATGCATAAACGATGTCAGCTCCTGTAGCCTTGCTGTTCATTGTTACGTAAGCACTTCCGATTGCATCACCAATGATTAAGTTAACCTTTGGTACTGTTGCATTAGCAAATGCATAAACAAGTTTTGATGAAGCCTTAGCACCATTTTTTTCCTGACACATTGTTGCTGCAAATCCGTTTACGTTTGTAAGTGTAAGAACAGGAATATTAAATGCATCACAGAAATTTACAAATTCAGCAGCTTTGTTGCATCCCTTAGCTGTAAGCTTAGCATCGAATTCTGCTGCAACATTCATGTCATCATCATAAACCTTAGTTCTATTTGCAACTGCACCTACTGTAGCTCCATTAAGCTTAATGAAAGCTGTAACCATTTCAGGTGCATAATTTCTCTTTGCTTCAATAATAAATCCGTCATCAGAAATATTTTCTAATGCCAATAATGTATCTTCGCCACAGTTTTCAATTCCTTCTGCTGCTCTGTTTAAATCATCATAGCATTCTAAATCTGAAGCTTCATCTTCATTATTTGATGGTAATACAGAAACTAAGTTTCTGATTCCTTCGATTACTTCAGCTTCTGTTCCTACGAAATCAACATTTCCTGCTTCTTCGCTCTGGAACTTAGCTGATGCATTGTCACAGATTTCTTTTCTGTTTTCTGTAATTGCATTAGGTGAGTTAACGAATAACTGTGCATTTTCAACTTCCATGAAAGTAAAATCTGAAAGTCCTGCAACAATACTTAATCCGCCACCACAATTACCGAAAATAGCTGTAATTGTTGGGATTACTCCTGATGCAAGTGACTGCTTCATATAAATCTGTCCGAAAGCATTTAAGCCGTCTACAGATTCCTGAAGTCTAAGTCCTGTGCTGTCGATAAGACCGATAACAGGTGAACCTGTTTTCATTGCCATATCGTAAAGTCTTGCAATTTTTTTAGCGTGCATTTCGCCTACAGAACCGCCAAGTACTGACGCATCCTGGCTGTAAACATACACTAAACCACCATTGATAACACCATATCCGGTAATAACGCCGTCAGATGGAGTATCCTTGGCCTGAATGTTAAAATCAGTATTTCTTGCTTTTACATAAGCACCGATTTCAACAAAACTGTTATCATCAAGAAGATTTTCAATTCTCTGTCTTGCTGTAACTTTAGCTGATGTACTCATAAGTCAGTCCTCCATTATATATATTGTTACATGAAATAAATCATGCGTAGCAAACAACCAATTTTTTGCCTATTAAAGTTTAACCTTTTTCTTGTCAAATATCAAGTAAAAGAAGATACTTTTTTACTTATTTTTTCATTTTTTACCTGATATTTACATATTGCCCCGAAAAGCAATATTTCGAGGCAATAAAAAAATTAATTTTTTTAGTTTTTTTATACAAACTTTTTCACTTTGTAATATTGTTTCAAGCCACCATAGAATATACTATGCAGTTCTAACTCTATTATCAATCCAATCCTGATTGATTGGTCTAAAGTCTTCATCTTCAAAATAAACCTTATACCATACAAGGAATACATAAACAGTCCAGATTCTTCTGCTGTTATCAGCCTTTCCTGCTCTGTGATCTTCCATTAATTTCACTAAAATATCTGTGTTAAAGAACTTCTGTGCAGCTTCTCCTGTTAACGTTTCCATAACCTTGTTGTAATAATTATCTTCCTTTAACCAAACACGGATAGGAACAGGGAAACCAAGTTTCTTCTTGTTAGCTGTAGCTTCCGGAATATGTCTCTTTGCCGCAATACGGAAAGCTCTCTTTGTTGCTTCATCATTGCATCTAAAGTCAATTGGAAGCTTCTTTGCGTAATCAAATACCTTAACGTCAAGGAATGGAACTCTTGATTCAAGGCAATGAGCCATACTCATCTTATCAGCCTTTAACAAAATATCTCCCTGAAGCCAGAAGTTAGTATCGATGTACTGCATTTTTGCAATATCATTTAAATGCGAAACTTTCTTATAAGCATCAGCCACAATATCCTGTGGTGTCTTATGCGTAAGTTTAGTTTTTAATAGCTTTTCTCTATCTTCTACTGAGAACATATTAGCATTTCCAATAAATCTTTCTTCTACTGTTTTGCTTCCTCTGATTATAAAATCTCTTCCCTTAATATCAGGCATCTTCTTTGCAACTGCTGCCAGTCCCTTTCTTACACACTTAGGAATCTTCTGATATCCTTTAAGAGAAATAGGTTCATGGTAAATATTATATCCACCGAAAAATTCATCGGCACCTTCACCTGACAAAACAACCTTAATCTGCTCCGCTGCCAGCTTGTCAACAAAATAAAGTGCAATACATGATGGATCAGCCAATGGCTCATCCATATAATACATAACAGTTGGAATAGACTTAAAATATTCTTCACTGTCAATGTTCTTGTTATAATTATTCTTGCCTAATTCTCTTACAAGACCTTCAGCATATCTGATTTCATTATATTTACTCTGTTTATCTAAGAATCCTACTGTAAATGTTTTATTACCCGGAAATTCTGAAACAACATAACTTGAGTCAACACCACTTGAAAGCAATGAACCAACTTCAACGTCAGCTATCATATGAGCATCAACTGTATCATGTACAACTTCTTCAATCTCGCTTACTGTTTTCTCAAGGTCGCCGTCCATAGCAGGTTCCATCATTGGATCAAAATATCTCTGAACATCTAATTTCCCGTCTTTGAAAATCATATAATGTCCTGCAGGAAGTCTGAATATCCCCTTAAAGAATGTTTCAGGTAATACTGAATACTGGAAGCTTAAATACTGTTCTAAAGCTTCTTCATTTAATTCTTTCTTAAATCCCGGAAATTCCAAAATAGACTTTGTTTCTGATGCAAAAATTAAAGTCTTATTAAATAATGAGTAATAAAAAGGCTTAATTCCAAAATGGTCTCTTGCACCAAACATTGTATTAGTTCTTGTATCCCATATTACAAACGCGAACATACCTCTTAACTTAGATAACAAATCTGTTCCATATTCTTCATATCCGTGAATAAGACATTCTGTATCTGAATCATTGGCAAACTTGTGACCTTTTGCTATAAGTTCCTTTCTTATTTCCAAATGATTATAAATCTCACCGTTAAATACAATTGCCACATCTCCTGTTTCATTGTACATTGGCTGGGCACCGTGACTTAAATCAATAATACTAAGTCTTCTATGTCCGATTGCAGCATGCTTGTCCACATACATACCTTCATCATCCGGTCCTCTGTGAGCAATTTTATCCATCATCTGTTTTAGGACTTTTTTGCTGTCATCAACTTCACCTATAAATCCACAAATTCCACACATAACTCTTTTCTCTCTTTCATTAGTTAATATACTATATTAAATGTTAAAGCTTATAAAATAGCCTTAACCTGATCTTCTTCAATAATTTCTTTAATTAAAACTCTTTCATCCATCGGATGTTTTACGCCTTTAATTTCCTGATAATCTTCATGACCCTTTCCGGCAAGAATAATTACGTCTCCATCTTTTGCATTAAGAATTGCATATCTGATGGCATCCTTTCTGTCAGGAACAGTAACATATTCACCGTCAGCTTTTTTAACCCCTACTAATATATCATTAATAATATCCATAGGTTCCTCAAATCTTGGATTATCAGAAGTAACTATTGTAAAGTCTGATAATCTTGATGAAACTTCCCCCATTTCAAATCTTCTTTCTTTTGAGCGGTTTCCACCACAGCCAAAGACTGTTACAAGTCTCTTTGGATTGTACTGTTTAAGACTTGTAAGAAGGCTCTCAAGGCTCATTGCATTATGAGCATAGTCAATCATAAGAGTGAATCGCTTTGATACAGGAATGATTTCCACTCTGCCCTTAACTTTTACATTTTCAAGGGCTGTCTGTATCTTTTCAACATCCTCTGTAAAGTGACTGCAAATAGCAATGGCACACAATGAATTGTATACACTAAACATTCCCGGAACATGAATTTCAACAGGAAAGTCCATCTTACCCTTTAAGTCATAAGATACGCATAAGCATCCCGGCTTTGTAAATAATTTAATATCCTGTGCCTTAAAATCATAGTCACCGTTTACACCATATGTTTCAATGTCACAGGTATGACCTTCCAAAACTCTGTCTATAAAATCAGCATCCATATTTACAATCCCATGTTTACATTGCTTTAAAAGCATGCTCTTGCAATGAAGGTAATCGTCAAAATCTTTATGCTCGTTAGGTCCGATATGATCAGGCTCAATATTTGTAAAAATACCATAATCAAATGTAAAGCCTGAAACTCTGTGAAGCATAAGTCCCTGAGATGAAACTTCCATAACTACACACTTGCATCCTTGTTCAACCATTTTTGCAAAAGTTTCCTGAACAACATATGATTCAGGTGTTGTATTCTTCGCAGGAGTGACTTCATCGCCTATTATTGTTTCAATTGTTCCAATAAGTCCTGTCTTAATGCCAACGCTTTCAAGTACTGAACGAACCATATATGTAGTTGTTGTTTTTCCCTTAGTTCCTGTAATACCAACAGTAATAAGTTTTTCAGCAGGATTTCCAAAATAGTCTGCAGACATACATGCTAAAGCTAATCGTGTATCGTCTACTTTAACAACTGTTACATCTTCATCAACTTCCACATCATCCATAACAACAACTGCTACTGCTCCCTTAGAAACAACATCTCTTATAAATTTGTGACCGTCAAAACCTGCACCTTTAATACAAACAAAAGCATCTCCATCACTTACTTTTCTTGAGTCATTCTGTAAATGTGATACTTCAATAGTATCGCTGCCCTTAACAACCTTATATTCTAATTTAGTTAATAACTCTTTTAATTTCATTTTTTTCACCAAACCTTTGTATCATAATTTTAAAGTAACTCCAAAATTAGTAATTAAACTCCCCTGTAAAAGTTATTCTTGCAGGACCTGTCATATAAACAGCATCTTCATCCCTGTTATACTCAATAAATAAGTCACCGCCTAAAAGTTTAACAGTAACCTTGTCTTCTGTTAAGCCATTTAAAACACATGCCACAACGCTGGCACATGCACCTGTACCGCAGGCTAATGTTTCTCCTGAACCTCTTTCCCAGACACGCATTTTTATAACATCTCTGCTTACAACCTGAATAAATTCAGTATTAACCTGCTCAGGGAAGATTTCTTTCTTTTCAAACATTGGTCCAATATGTTCAATATCTAAAGAATCTATATCATCGACAAAAGTAATTGCATGAGGATTTCCCATTGAAACGCATGTAATTCTGTATTCTTTATTGTTAACCATAACAGGTTCATCTATAACCTTATCCTTTTCTGAAACTACAGGTACTTTAGCAGATTCCAAAATTGGACTTCCCATATTAACCCTAACAGTTTTAACCTTGTCATCTTCAACATTTAAAACTAATGTTTTAATTCCTGATAAAGTTTCTACTGTAATTGTAGTTTTGTCAGTCATCTTATTGTCATATACATATTTTGCAACACAACGTATGCCATTACCACACATCTTGCCTTCTGAACCATCTGCATTATACATACTCATTTTAAAATCTGCAACATCTGACGGATTAATAACGATAAGTCCATCTGAACCGATTCCAAAATGTCTGTTGCTTACTATTTCTGATAATTTATTTGGATCTTCTATTTTTGTGTCAAAGCCATTAACATATACATAGTCATTGCCACAGCCTTCCATCTTTGTAAATTTCATAGTTCCTCCATTTCAAGTTTGCTTGAGTTTTTTACACTCAAAAACCTAAATACATTTTTGGTATAAATATACCACATATAAATTCATAAGTAAAACAGGAAAAATTTTTTCATTATTTTTTTAAATACAAATCTATAATCATATTTTTCCACATTTTCAAAAGCGTACAGCATAATCTTTTTCGTCTTTTTTCCATTAATGGTTATTATAATATTTCCAACAACATCCCATTTTTTTATTGGTAGTTTATAATTAAAATTTGTTTCCGATTTAACATTGTCATCTTCTGAAATAAGTGTCGTATAACCTTCACTTACTCCTACATTGATTTTCTTTTTTGTTCCATTAGGAATTTCTATTTGAAACTTTGTTCCGGAAGCTATTATTTTTTTCCCGTTATATTCCCTCTTCCCATAATTCATTAATGCTGTTGTATCTTTCCACTTGTAACTTTTATTAGGAGGCCAGCCACAGGCAAGAACACAGCTTACAAAATGTCTGCCATTACTTTTTACAGCTCCAACAAAGCAATATCCTGCCTTTCCCGTAAAACCTGTTTTTATTCCTATCGCCTCATTATCCATAGCCAAAAACATATCTTTATTATTTACTGTAATACTTCTCTTTGCGGAAACATCAGTAAAAGAATAAGATTTAGTATTAGTAATTTCATTGAATTGTTTATTCTTTGTGGCATATGCACCAATTAATGCCATATCATATGCCGTGGAATAATGATTGCCAGCGTCAAGTCCGTTAGGAGTGACGAAATTAGTATTCTTTGCCCCTATTTCTTTTGCTTTTTTATTCATCATTTTTGCAAATTTTTCCTGACTGCCACCAATCCCTTCTGCCACAATCATTGCCGCATCATTAAAACTTTCAAGCATCATTGCATATAGCAAATCCTTTAGATAGTACTGTTCCCCCTTCTTTGCATACATTTTTACCTTTGGCATTGATGCAGCCTTAGAAGAAACTTTAATAATCTGATTCATCTTTCCACTTTCAAGTGCCACTATACAAGTCATAATCTTAGTTGTGCTTGCCATTGGCATTTTTTCATTTTCATTTTTTCCATAAAGAATTCTTCCTGTATTTCCATCTATCAAAACTGCTGATTTTGATTTAAGGTCTAAATCTTTTCCAAAACTATTGACCTTTAAAAAATTTATTGTAATGCATATTATTAAACAAACGCATATAAATATTTTTCCTGAATCATTTAAAGAACTATTCTTTAAATAATTTTTTAATTTACTTCCAATTCTCAATTTATGTTATTACCATTTATGTAATCTATAAAATATATGCAAAAAAGAGCTATCTCAAAACCATATTCTTTCAAATTGGTCTTAAAATAACTCCTTTGTTATTAAATCAAATTATACAGTAATCTTAATCGTTAGATTTTAATGTTACTTCTTCCTCAGCTTCCTGCTTAAATTCTTCGATTACATCAGGATTAACCATTGGAAGGCTATCGGCTGATTCAACACCAAATCTTCTTAAGAATTCCTCTGTTGTACCGAACAATAAGGGTCTTCCCGGTGTATCCATTCTTCCCACTTCCTGAACCAATTCGTATTCAACAAGCTTATTTACAGCAAAATCAGATTTTACACCTCTGATTCTTTCAATTTCAGATTTTGTTATAGGCTGCTTATATGCAATAATCGACAAAGTTTCCATTAAAACATCTGTTAAAACCTGCTTTCTAGGCTGCTTTGCAACTCTGATTAACGCCTCATACATTTCAGGCTTAGTACACATTTGGTACGCACCGTCTAATTCTATGATTTTTGTTCCTCTTGAACTGTCGTTCATTTTCTCCTGCATTGATTTTACAATCTTCTTAACTTCGCCGGGCTTTAATTCTAAAGCCTTAGCTATTTTTGTAATTTCAACAGATTCACCCATTGTAAAAAGAATGGCCTCAATCTGTGCTTCGTAATTTATTTCCATATATTAAACCTGCCTAGTATATTATTCTATTGAATCAATATAAATATCGTCAAATGTTCTTTCCTGATGAACCTCAATCTGACCTATTTTAATTAATTCAAGCACCGCCAAAAATGAAACAATAACTTCCATCTTTGAACTTTGTTCTTCAAGCAACTGCTTAAAGCTGCATCTCTTCTTTTTCTTAACCTTGTTTGCCACATAATCTATTTTTTCAGGAAGACTTACTTCTTCCTTTTCGATTTTTCCAAAGGTGCTTCTAACCGGATCAATTTTATCCATCTGTCTTTTTAACACCATCTTAAAAATCTCATTTAATTTTTCAAGGTCCACATCCTTAAGAAGATTATCTAAATCTACCGGAGGTGCATATTTTGCCACCTCGTCAGGAATTGTAGGTTCTTTATATAATGACTTTCCTGCATAAACCTGCATGTCGCGCAGTTCCACAGCCGCATACTTGTATACCTTATACTCAATCAGCTTTTCAACAAGTTCTGCTCTTGGATCAATCTCTTCACCATTCTCATCAACTTCTTTAGGAAGAAGCATCTTACTCTTAATATCAATAAGAGTTGCTGCCATTACAAGGAACTCACTTGCCAAATCCAAATCATCTTTAGGCATCTTGCTTACATAATCAAGATACTGTTCCGTAATTTCAACAATTGGAATGTCATATATATCTACTTTATTCTTTTCAATTAAATGTAATAATAAATCTAAAGGTCCTTCAAAAACCTGTAACTTAACTTCTAATTCCATAATTTTCTCTCTTCTTTTAGTACAATTTATGATTTTACAAAAAAAACCTGTTTTTTTCAATAGTTTTTAAGAATACTGTAATTGTAGTAATCGCAAGCCAAAAGATTTTATTGTATGAAAATAGTCTGCTTTTTCCACATTTGTAACACTTACTATGTCACTTTTTCCAATTGATTTGTCATTAAGATAATATTCAATATAGCCTACTTTTTGATTTTTCTTAACAGGAGCCTTCACTTTTTTATTTACAAATACCTTTTTTGTTACTTTTGAAAGGTCCCTTCCTTTTGTATCTACGTAAGAAAACCTGTTAGTTGAAATGTCAACTTTGTCTTTCTTTCCATTGGTTACTTTTATTTTCGTTTTATATCCGTCATTGTCAGTGTAAACCTTACAATTGGAAAATCCGTAGTTAATCAGTTTTTCTGATTCCTTAAATCTTATTTTATAATCAGGTGCAGCCATAACCACGGCAATTAACTGAACGCCATCCTTTTCTGCCACCGTTGACACACAGTATTTTGCTTTTGAGGTGCTTCCTGTTTTAAGACCTTTTACATACTGATTGGTTTTTAAAAGCTTATTGGTATTAGACAGTACAAATTCTTTTTCTCCCGCCTTTGTCTTATGGGTTATTGACTCCATCCATATTGTCGAATACTTAAATATTTCAGGATATTTTTCAATTAACTCTCTGGACATTAAAGCCACATCCTTTGCAGTTGTATAATGGTCATCAGAATCCGTAAGCCCGCAGCAGTCAATAAAATGAGTGTTGTTCATTCCAAGACTTTTTGCCCTTTCATTCATTTTCTTAACAAATGCTTCTTCCGAACCTGCAATCATTTCTGCCATTACAACAGAAGCATCATTTCCGGAAGCAATAATAATACACTTTATAAGTGTTTCCACAGTCTGGGTTTCTCCCTCTTCCAGAAAAACCTGAGAGCCTCCCATACTTTTGGCATAAGCACTTGTTGTTGCCACATCCGTAAGCTTTATTTTTCCACTATGTATTGCATCAAAAATAAGTATCAAAGTCATTATTTTGGTTATGCTTGCAGGACTAAGTTTTTCATTCTGATTGTTTTCATACAAAACCATTCCTGTACTGCTTTCCATTAATACGCATGATTTTGAATCAATATTAAGTTCATGACTTTCTTCGCCAAAAACAGGAACCTGCGATATTATTACAATTACCATTACTATTGCTATCATTTTTTTCATAACAAAAAAACTCCACTACATTTATTATATTGTAATGGAGAAAAAACATATATATTCATATTTTTTAAGTTTAAAATTCTTTTATTTAGAAGTTGTTTCTGCTTCCTTATTCTTCTTTGACTTTTTAGATTTCTTTGACTTTTTAGTTGCTTTCGCCTTTTTTGTTTCAGGTGGCGTATAATTAGGTGGTTTAATTTCATCTTCACTATAAGTAAACTCATCTGTTTGAGTTAAAATCACTCCATCTGCGTCCTGCTGGCATACAACTACTTTGTCACCATATTTAATGTTACAGTCTCTTACCATTAACGTATTGTTATCAATAAAGTCTGTTTCCATTTCTTCATCGTTAATGTAAACCTTACTGTAAGTATTAAAATTTTCACCATAGAAAAATCCGTCTATAACATCATCTTCATATACCTGCTGTATGTTTGTTAACCTTGCCGGATGTATTCCTAGTTGCAAATCTGTTGCAACATAAGGATTTTCCTCACCACTGGCATAATTATCACCATAAAGCATGTCATATGCCAAATTTTTAAGGTTCTCCTTATAATCACTGTCCTTTCTATGGAACTGTGTATAGTTATTAATAACTCCGGCTGTCATCTTAAGCGGCTTTAAAATTCTTGACTCTAACTGATAAGCCTTAACCTTTTTGTTTTTGTAATAATCATTGTCAAAATTACTCCAAATAACATACTGAGTCTGATATACGTTCTTATTCTTTAGATTTTCGGCAGTTATACCAAGAGACGGTAAATGATCACCGTACATAACAAGTATGGTTTCCTCTTTACGTTTCTTTAAAGCCTTAACAAGACTTCCTATAAACTTATCCATTTCCCTGGTCTGGTCGGCATAATATTCATATTCCCTTGTTAAACTTTCGTCATCTAAACCTGTAACTTTGATTTTTGATTCATAGCTGTCGTCAACACTATATGCCCCATGTCCCTGAACTGAAATTGCATAAATAAAATCCTGCTCAGTTGTAAGATCAAGTGTATCCAAAATTTCATCTTTTAAGAACTTATCTTTCGCCCATCCTGTTGGAGTAAATTCTGTAATATTCATAGTTTCTATAGATGAAAATGTATCATAACCAAGGTTAGAAAATACCTTATTTCTTCCATAAAATGTTGCTGTATTATTATGAATTGCGTGACATTTGTAACCGTATTCTTTTAAGTTATAGCAAATGCTTTCACTTGTATGATTTGTTAAAACAGTCTTAAATGGAAGTTCTCCTGAGCCAAAATCGTCAAGGTTCATTCCTGTCATTATTTCAAATTCAGTATTTACAGTTCCTGCTCCAACTACCGGAACAGTTAAATATCCACTTGGACACTCATTGTATAATTTTTCAAAATTAGGTACAGGATTATCTGAAAGCTTAATATTTGTCATATTATTAAGGTCAAAGAATGACTCTAACTGAAGAAAAATAATATTAGGTGTCTTCTCTGTTGCCTCCGTTGCCTGACTTTCTTCTTCATCAACAATCTTTTTAATTGAGCTTGCTGAATAATTTTTAGGCTTCTGTATTCCCGTATTTAAAACGCTGTTAGTAAAACAGTATGCAAAGCCATATTTAAAATAACTATCTCTTAAGTTTCCAAATTTCTTATTAATAAGACCTGAAGCAATTCCCAAATTAATTGCACCCATTCCAATAACCCATATTAAAACAATTGCAACTATGTTTCGTCCATACTTAATCTTATGGTCTACTTTTGGTGCCCTGAAAAACAGTAACACAAGAACTGCCAAAGCTGCTATTACTCCAATTACAACAAGAATAATCTGCCAAATAGAAAAATACTTGTCCATAATTGAAAAAGCACTGTCAATTAATCTGAAATCTGATGCAGTAAGTGGTGTTACCCTTGTTGCCACAAGCACACCGTTGGTAACTCCAAGTATTATCCACATTACTGAAATTACACTAATCCAAAAAATACGATTTCTCAACAAAAGTGTAAAAGATAACGTCATCATAACTATAAATGCATTACATATGAACACATATGGAGAACCTATAAGAAAATAAACTCCATACATCTTTGAGTGATCAAAAGCTGCAATACCTGCAATCATTTCAACTATAAAGGTTAACACTAAGGCAACTACAATATACATATAAATTGTATGTTTATTATATGCTGTATGAAAAGAATCTTTTGTTTTTTTTAATTTTTTACTTAGCATAGACCTTATTTTTTTATTATCTGTCATTTTTACTTTCCTCTATTAATAGTTTTATTGCCAAAACCGCTGCTCTGACAGCAATGTCAGTATTTAGACAGTCCGGCTCCTCATACCCTAATGCTTTTCTTTCCTGATTCCAAATAACATTGAAAACAGAACCACATCTTACCCCCAAAGAATCTGCAACAGTAAACAAAGCTGCTGATTCCATTTCACTTGCAAGTACACCTAACCTTTTCCAGGCTTCCCATTTGTTAAGTAATTCATAAGAAACTGGCATTCTGTTAGGATTATGCTGTCCATAAAAAGAATCCTTACACTGAACAACTCCACAATGATATGGTTTATTTAACTCTTTGCACGCCTGAACCAACGCTGTAGCAACCTGAAAATCAGGTACTGCAGGATATTCTATTGGAGCATACTCCCTACTTGTACCCTCCATTCTTATTGCGCCTGTTGCTATAACCATATCACCTGACTTAACTTTAGTATTAATTCCTCCGCAAGTTCCTATTCTTACAAAAGTATGTGCGCCACAGGCCACTAATTCTTCCATTGCAATTGCTGCCGACGGGCCTCCTATTCCTGTAGATGTTACTGAAACTTTTTCTCCTAAAATAGTCCCCGTATATGTTGTATATTCTCTATTTGATGTAACAAATTTAGGTTCATCAAAATATTTAGCAATCTCTTTACATCTTCCCGGGTCTCCCGGCAAAATAACATATTTTCCTATATCTTCACTTGAAAGTTTTATATGATATTGTTTTTCCATATTTCCTCCAATCTGCTTGTTCCCATAGAAATCTTGCACCCAAAATTGTCTGCAATTGTCTGACCTATGTCTGCAAAAGTATTCAACACGTGAAGATTCACTCCACTTTTTGCTTTTTTTCCATACATAAGAACCGGAATGTATTCTCTTGTGTGATCTGTTCCCTTAAAAGTCGGATCACATCCATGGTCTGCATTTATTATAAGCAAGTCATCATCTCTAAGATTACTGATAATTTCAGGTAATCGGTTATCAAAATCCACAAGTCCCCTGCTGTACCCGTCCACATCTCTTCTGTGGCCCCATTTAGAGTCAAATTCTACAAGATTTGTAAAAATAAGTCCCTTGTCCATTTCATTCATAAGCATTAAAGTCTTATCAACTCCGTCCATATTGTTTTCAATGTGAACTGCCTTATTTATTCCTTTTCCGCAGAAAATATCATTTATTTTTCCAACAGCCCATACATTAATATTATTCTTGTTTAAAACATCTAAAAGGTTACCATCTTCCGGTTCAACTGAAAAATCCTTTCTATTAGATGTTCTTGTATAAACTCCATTTTTGTCCACAAAAGGTCTTGCAATTACTCTCGCAACCTGATTTTTCCCAACAAGAATCTTTCGTGCAACCATACATATTCTGTACAATTCTTCAGGTGAGTACACATCTTCGTTACAGGCAATTTGAAATACGCTGTCCGCTGAAGTATAAACAATAGGTTTCTTAGTCTTTTCATGTTCAATTCCATACTGTTTTATAACTTCTGTTCCTGAAGCCACTCCATTGCACAACACTCCCGGTATTCCTGACTCTTCAATAAATCTGTCTATTATCTCTTTAGGAAAACCATTAGGATAAGTTGGAAACTTCTGTTTAGTCCAAATACCTGTCATTTCAAAATGACCAACTGTTGTATCCTTTCCGGCAGATACTTCCTTAGCCTTTCCATATATACCTACAGGCTCCAATTTCTTGGCAGAACCGGATATTATGTCATGGTCTGTAGCATCTGATTTCTTAATAGATTCTGCTATTCCATCAATGTTTCCAAGTCCTAATTTTCCCATATTAGGTAGATTATAATCTTTAATTGTTTCGAAAATGTGTCCTAATGTGTCCGCTCCCACATCTCCAAACAAATCTGCATCAGGCAATTCCCCAATGCCAACACTGTCAAGTATAATCCAAATCACTCTTTTAAACATATCACTTCCCCTTTCTACTTTTATTTTTCATTATTGTATAATTACAGATTCATAGAATCTTACTGAACTATAATCCCATAAAATATTTTTGTTAAAATGCATTATACTATATTTTTTCATTTTCTACTATCTTTTATCATATTTATACCACATTTTCTGACCTTTTTCTTCTGCATTTATGTCCTTTTTATTGAAAAATAAGGCATTTATGTTATACTGTTCTATAGAAATTTATTGAACAAATATATATTTCTAATAGGGAAAAAGGAGACCAACTATGAGTAGCACATTTTTTAGAAAATTACCCACACCTTTGGAAATTAAAACTATGTACCCTGTTCCAGAGGCAGTTGAAAAACAGAAACAAATCAATGACGAAGAAATCAGAAAGATTTTTACAGGTGAAAGTGATAAATTTGCTGTAATAATCGGACCATGTTCAGCAGATAATCAGGAAGCTGTTGAAGATTATGTTGGAAGACTTGCAAGAGTTCAGGAAGAAGTTAAAGATAAGCTTTTTATTATTCCTCGTGTTTACACTAACAAGCCTCGTACAACAGGTAAGGGTTACAAAGGTATGCTTCATCAGCCTGATCCTGAAAAGAAACCTGACTTACTTCAGGGTTTAATTACTATAAGACAGATGTTCTTAAAGATTATGGAAGATACAGGATTTCCTCTTGCAGATGAAATGCTTTATCCTGAGAATGCAAGATATTTTTCAGATTGTCTTTCATATGTGGCAGTTGGTGCAAGATCAGTTGAAGATCAGCAGCACAGACTTACAGCCAGCGGTATGGATATTCCTGTAGGCATGAAGAATCCTACAAGCGGAGACTTGTCCATCATGCTTAACTCTATTGAAGCAGCACAGTCGTCTCATTCATTCCTTTACAGAGGATGGGATGTTCAGACAACAGGTAACGATTTGGCACATGCAATTTTACGTGGTGCCGTTAATCAGTACGGACAGTGCATTCCTAACTACCATTATGAAGATATGGTTAACTTATACGAAATGTACAAAGATAAGGGATTTGCTAATCCTGCTTTAGTTATTGACTGTAACCATTCAAATTCAAACAAAAAATATATGGAGCAGATTCGTATTGCTAAGGAAATCATGCATAACCGTAAACATTCAAATGACTTAAAGGGCTTTGTAAAAGGCTTAATGATTGAAAGCTATATCGAAGGTGGCAACCAAAAAGTTGATGAACACATTTATGGTAAATCAATTACTGATCCATGCTTAGGATGGGATGACACTGAAAAATTATTACACATCATTGCTGAAGAAGCTTAAAGATGGTGTGAAATGTGTAATCACATTACACTTATATAAATCTACATACCACACTAAAAAAGGAACAGTCTACGCTGTTCCTTTCTCACTACTTATAATATTCAATATTCTTTTCAATCATACCACATTACTTTAACTTTTCTTTTAAAGTAAATCTTATGCCTTCGGATGTGCCTTGGCATATACTTCTCGCACTCTTTTATTTCCGGATGTCATATAAATCTGTGTTGTTGATATATCAGAATGTCCAAGCATTTCTTGTACAGACTTTAAATCTGCCCCATTTTCAACTAAATGGGAAGCAAACGAATGTCTTAATGTATGTGGTGTCAATTCTGTCTCTATGCCCGCTTTTTTGCCATACGTCTTAATTAATTTCCAAAAGCCCTGGCGACTCATTGCTCCACCCTGACAATTAGGGAACATTATAACGCTGTCTTCGTTATCTCCCAACAAATACTCTCTTCCATCTGTTATATACCTTACTAAAGCCTTCTTTGCATCCGAACCAAAAGGAACAATTCTCTCCTTCTTTCTATCGTGGCAAACCACATATTCCTGTGCCAGATTTACATCATCCATTTTCAGAGTTATTAATTCAGTAACTCTCATTCCTGTTGCATATAAAAGTTCCAACATAGCCTTATCTCTTAATTCCTTAGGCGAATTTTTAGATGGCTGTTCTAACAATGCATCAACCTGACTTACAGTTAAAATTTCAGGTACCTTCTTAATAATTTTAGGCGCCTTTAACCCCACTGAAGGATTGCTCTTCATAATTTCTTCATCATATAAATAAGCAAAAAATGCCTTAATTGATGCGACATTACGTGATATAGTTGTTGTGGCTCTTCCAATGTCACTTAAATGTTTTATGTATCCTTCTAAATCATGCTTAGTAATATTTTTAATTTCTTCTATACTGCCAATATTTAAATATTCAAAAAATTTTGTAAGATCTCTTTTGTATGAAATTTCAGTATTGCTTGAAGTATCCTTTTTAGTATGCAATTGTAAAATGAATTCTTCAATTATATTCTGCATCTTTTCTCACTATCCTCTGCTTTTAGCGTGATATACCTATTATATAAGGCTTTAAAGGGAAAATCAAACACATTTTTCTCTTAAAAAACTTATTATTTTTAAGTAATACAATATATGTATTATTTTTTGCTTTTTCAATACCATATGTAGTTATTTTTCATAATAAAAAAATCAAAATATTTTCTAAAAAGCCTCCCATTATCACTGTAACAAAAACATACAGCACCTTTTTTCTAAGCTGCATTTCATTAAAGAGTGTTAAAATTATGGCTATTTTTGTTATTAGAATTATTATTCCACATATACAAATATAATTTTGGGTATAAACTATTATTGTAATTAAACCTGAAAAATATAACCCCTGAGCAAATAGGAGAAATGCCGCCACTACATTCTTCTCTTTTATAATCATAAGTATTGAATAGAAAATTATATACTTTATCAAATATAAGATTACAAATATGAAATTTCCAATAAAATCATTTATTTTTATGTTATAAATATCTTCAAAAGAAAAATCTACACTTATTACATTAAAAACAATTGTTCCAACAATTATTCCAAGCAGAAAAGTGTAGATTTTAAAATTCTTCATAAATATATTCAATGTAATTCACACACATTTTTTATAAATTCTATGTTTTATTTTATTATTTATTACAGTATTTATAATAATATGCCAAAATAGCTGCCATTGTCTTTACATCCTGAATTTCATTTGACATAACTTTTTCAATTAATTCTTCAATAGTGTATGCAGCCAATTCAATATCTTCGTCCTCGTCAAAATTCTGATGCGATTTCTGCAAATCAAATGCCACATAAATATCTATTATTTCTCCTGAATAAGCAACAGCCGGAACTATTGTGTGGAGGAATTCCATTCTTCCCGGTTTGTAACCAGTCTCTTCTTCCAACTCTCTTGTTGCACATTCAAGAGTTGGTTCTTCCACAGTGTCCTTTGCTCCTGCAGGAATTTCAAGAGAAACTCTGTTCACAACATTTCTCCACTGTTTAACCATAAGAATCTTTCCATCATCCATTACAGGCACAATAGCTGCCGCACCTTTGTGGTTAAGGAAATCCCATGTTACATGATGGCCTTTAGATGTTTGGATTTCATCCTGACAAAACTCAAGAATCTTTCCCTTATAAACAACTTCACGTCCCACTCTTTTAAAATTGCCAATATTGCTCATATTTATATTAGCCTCACTTTCTATATTTTTTAATATGCTTATTTAATATTATTGCATTTATTAAAGCACGCATCTGTTGCCTCAAAAATTGCTTTTCTAAATCCATTCTTTTCTAATTCGGCAACTCCTGCAATAGTTGTTCCGCCAGGTGAACATACCATATCCTTTAATTCTCCCGGATGCTTTCCTGTTTCAAGCATCAACTTAGCAGAACCTAAAACTGTCTGTGCAACAAATTCATAAGCATCCTTTCTAGGCAATCCGCATTTTACGGCACTGTCTGCCAAGGCTTCAATGAACATAAACACATACGCCGGTGAACTTCCGCTAGCACAGACAACACTATTCATAAGTTTTTCGTCAACCTTCTTTGCTTTTCCTGTTGACTCAAAAATCTTATTAATAACATCTATTTCATTTTCATCAAATTCATTTTCATCAAAACATACTCCCGTCATTCCTTCTCCAATCATAGCTGGAGTATTAGGCATGCTTCTTACAATTCTGCCGGCTTTTAATTTTTCTTTTAACTGAGTAATTGTAAATCCCGGTGCAAGAGAAATAATAACTTTATCATTGTCTAAACTGTCATTTATTTCGTCTATAACTTTTTCAAACATTTGAGGCTTTATTGCCAAAATTATGTACTTTGACTTTTCAACTACTTCTGAATTAGACATGGCATAATTCACCTTTTCTTCTTCTGCCAATTTTTTCATTTTATCCACTGATTTTCTATGAAATATAATCCGGGAACCATCAAATGTTCTTTTTGCTCCCTTTAGCATAGCCGTTCCCATATTTCCCATACCAATAAAACCAATCATATCCATTTTGTATACCTCCATATTTTCACACATTTATCATAAAGATTAAGTTATCAAAAAATCTTTTGACACTGTAATATATTAAAGTATATCCCATTATAGAAAAAAAGAAAAGGTGTTATATATAACACTAAGTAATATATAACACCTATTATTTGTAGATTTATTTTGCGTAATCTATTGCTCTGGATTCCCTAACAACGTTAACTTTAATCTGTCCCGGATATTCTAACTCAGCTTCAATCTGTTTAGAAATATCTCTAGCCATTAATACCATATCGGCATCTGTAACCTTTTCAGGAATAACCATAACTCGAATCTCTCTACCTGCCTGAATGGCAAAAGATTTGTCCACTCCCTCGAATGAATTTGTAATATCTTCTAACTGTTTAAGTCTATTTGTGTATGTCTCAAGTGTTTCTCTTCTTGCACCTGGTCTTGCAGCAGAAATAGCATCTGCAGCCTGAACGATACATGCAATAAGATTTTCAGGTTCAACGTCACCATGGTGTGCTTCAACAGCATTAATAACAACTGCTGACTCTTTGTATTTTCTACATAAATCTACACCAAGCTGAATATGTGTGCCTTCCATTTCATGGTCAACTGCTTTACCTATATCATGTAATAAACCTGCTCTCTTAGCAATTCTTACATCTAATCCCATCTCAGCCGCTAACAATCCTGAAAGATGTGCAACTTCAATTGAGTGTTTCAAAGCATTTTGTCCATAACTTGTTCTAAACTTCATCTTACCAAGAAGTTTTACAAGTTCCGGATGTATTCCATGTACACCTACTTCTAATGTTGCTGCTTCACCTTCTTCACGAATCATAGTCTCTACTTCTTTTCGAGCCTTATTTACCATTTCTTCTATTCTTGTTGGCTGGATTCGTCCGTCTACAATCAGCTTTTCAAGTGCAATTCTTGCAATCTCTCTTCTGATTGGATCAAATCCTGATAAAACAACAGCTTCCGGTGTATCATCGATAATCAAATCAACACCTGTAAGTGATTCAAGAGTTCTAATGTTTCTTCCCTCTCTACCAATAATTCTACCTTTCATTTCATCATTAGGTAGTGAAACTACAGAAATAGTTGTTTCTGAAACATGATCAGTAGCACATTTCTGGATAGCATTTACTACTATCTCCTTAGCTTTCTTATCAGCTTCTTCCTTAGCTTGAGATTCTAATTCTTTCACTAATTTTGCAGTTTCAATTTTAACTTCTTCTTCAACAGTCTTCAACAAATATTCTTTTGCCTGTTCGGAGGTTAATCCAGAGATTCTTTCAAGTTCCTGTACGCGTTTTTCGCTTAATTCGTCTACTTTAGTCTGAGCTTCGGCTAACTTTTCTTCCTTATTCTTCAGACCGTTCTCTTTCTTTTCAAGAGACTCTGACTTTCTTTCAATAGCCTCTTCCTTGTTGAGAACTCTCTTTTCATATCGTTGTACTTCAGCTCTTCGTTCTTTGATTTCCTTATCAAGTTCGTTCTTTGCTTTAAGGTTCTCTTCCTTAGCTTCCAAAAGAGCTTCCTTCTTCTTAGCTTCAGCTGACTTTATTGCTTCATCAATAATCTCTCTAGCCTTCCCCTCTGCTGAACCTATCTTCTTCTCTACAACATTCTTTCTAACCTGTGTTGCGATAAAAGCGGAAATCAGTGCAACTACTATAGCCACTACAATCAATACAATAATCCAAGTAGTAGTATTCACAGGAGCACCTCCTTATTTAGTTTTCATTGTACAATACAACAAATCTATTTTACTTTATTAGTATACTTATGTCAAGTAAACCACTAATAGATTTTGAATAGATTCCAACAATATGTCGTGTAAGATAATGAGAGAACTAATACATATTGTAGCAATAATTCTTCTAACAGAAACCATTTAAGTCAAATATTACTCAATCACTATAACGACTTAAATTTCATCATCAAATTGACTTTCCAAATGTTCAAAATACTCTGATAATTCATTCTTTATATCCGAATATTTATAGCCTTTTCCCATTAGATATTGATACAACTTCTGCAAATCCTTCCTATCATCCAGATTATATCTTTTAGCTCTCTTATCAATAATCTTCTTTAAAGAGTCAGCATCCGAATAATCAGTTGATTCAAAGCTTTCGCTAATTATATCCTTAGATATTCCCTTAATCATTAAATCCTGAGATATCTGTCTTCCGCTTCTGGTTTTACCCTTATACTCAATGTACATTGAAGCATATCTCTTGTCATTAATAATGTCGTACTTCTTAAGGAATTCAAGAATCCTCTTGATAACATCCTCAGGGTACATTCCCTGAATTAGTTTATCTTTAATCTGCTTTTCAGTCTTGAAAGTCTTATCAAGAATATATAAAGCTCTTTCTTTTCCACGCTCATATAATAGCTGTTTAATCTCATTATATGTTACTTTAGAAATTTCCTGATTAATTTCTAATTTAAACTTTCTAATATCACCCTTATACAGCAGAAACTTCTCTCCATTATCCAATACAACTTTTTTTCTGTTCTTATAAGGCTCTATCCGCACAACCCTAATCATAATCCCTTATTACAATTCTATATTATTCTTCACCTACAGGCTGTTCTGCTTCTTCCTGCTGTGTTCCGTCAATGTTATAGAAATCTCTAACTTTCTGTTCAACTTCTTCCATTACTGCAGGATTCTCCATAAAGTACTTCTTGGCATTCTCACGTCCCTGACCAATCTTCTCATTATTATATGCATACCATGAACCACTCTTAATAACAACACCACAATTAGCTGCCAAGTCAAGAATATCTCCTTCTCTTGATATACCCTTACCAAACATAATATCAAATTCAGCTTCCTTAAATGGTGGTGCAATCTTATTCTTAACAACCTTAACTCTTGCGCGGTTACCTACCATCTCGCCACCTGTCTTAAGTGTTTCAACTCTTCTAACATCCATTCTAACAGAAGCGTAGAATTTTAACGCTCTACCACCTGTAGTTGTTTCAGGGTTACCAAACATTACACCAATCTTCTCTCTTAACTGGTTAATAAAAATTACAGTACATCCTGTCTTGTTCATAATACCTGTTAATTTACGTAATGCCTGTGACATAAGACGTGCATGCTGTCCCATATGAGATTCACCCATTTCGCCGTCAATTTCGGCCTTAGGAACTAATGCTGCAACAGAGTCAACTACTATAATGTCAACTGCACCTGATCTTACCATTGTTTCAGTAATTTCAAGTGCCTGTTCTCCATAGTCAGGCTGTGAAATATATAAATTATCAATATCAACACCTATAGCCTTAGCATATACAGGATCAAGTGCATGTTCTGCATCAATAAAACCTGCAACTCCGCCTCTCTTCTGAACTTCCGCAATCATATGAAGAGCTACAGTAGTCTTACCACTTGATTCAGGTCCATAGATTTCAACTACTCTGCCCTTAGGTATTCCTCCCATACCCAAAGCAAGATCCAAGCTTAAAGAACCTGTAGGAATAGTTTCCACATTCATAGACTTACCTGAATCTCCTAACTTCATAATTGAACCTTTACCATGCTGTCTTTCAATCTGCGCAATGGCTGCATCCAATGCTTTTAATTTATCTTCTTTATTCATATCGTCGTCTTCCTCTCTTTTCGAACTTGTGTTCGTAATAATATTAATATAATATTTTAGTCCTGTCAATACCAACGGAAATTTTTTTTATAGAACTTTCTGTGTAAATTAGCATTTATCGTACATTGCTTTAACCATAAGTATATCTTACTACTTGTTCATTCAATAAGCAACATAATAATTGAATTTTTATCATGTATTTTTATAATTCTTGGGGATTTAATGTGATTTTTTAAAAGTATTGATTAATCTTTTTCCATATTTTTCCTGTAGGTAAACATTTTATAGTTACGGCTTATTAAGTAACATTTTCATTCATAATAAAATTTAATGAAACAGAAAGATGAGGTAGCGAAAATGAAAGAGATTAATTACAAAGCTATAAGCAACAAAATCAGAAGAAAACGAGTTTCAATGGGACTTACCCAGGAATATCTTGCAACTGCTGCAGATGTAAATGTAAGCCATATAAGCAATATCGAAAACTGCCATAGCAAAGTATCACTTAACACGTTAGTTTACATATGTAAAGCCATGAACACAACCCTTGACTATGTTGTCAGCGAAGAATATTCTTCCGACAACGAATCACTTGACCAACAGATAATTTTAGAGCTAAAAAAATGTGATACTGTTTTAAAAGAAAAAATACTCAAAATAATAAAAGACCTACAATAATAGTTAATCTTTCATATAAGTATAACAAAGTTTCATTTAGATTTACTACATGTGAAATAAAAAATAGGTTACACAAAATCAATGTAACCTATTTTCTATATTGTTCAATATTTTTGACATTATTTATCAAGCATTTTTTCAATTGTTGCAATCTTAGTGCAAACAATTAAAATCTTGCTAGCTTCAACCAATTCTTCAGGTGAAGGGAATGATGGAGCGATTCTAATATTTTTATCTTCAGGATCTTTTCCATAAGGATATGTTGCTCCTGCTCCTGTAAGTACCATTCCTGCTTCCTTACACATCTGAACAATCTTCTTAGCACAGCCTTCCATTACATCAAAAGAAATGAAATATCCACCCTTAGGGTTTGTCCATGTTGCAATGTCAGCATCTTTTAATTCCTTGTTAAGCATTGTAATAACAGCCTGAAATTTAGGTCTGAGTTTTTCAGCATGTTTCATCATATGCTTTTTAACTCCATTAATATCTTTGAAGTATCTTACATGTCTTAACTGATTGATTTTGTCATGACCAATTGTCTGAATAGTCATCTGCTTCTTAATAAATTCAATATTATTCTTTGAAGTTGCAAGTGCAGCCACACCGGAACCAGGGAATGTTACCTTAGATGTTGATGCAAATTCATAAACCATATCAGGATTTCCTGCTTTTTTACATTCCGAAATAATATCAAGAAGTTTATCCTGATTAGCCTCGTCATCATATAAATGATGGATTCCATAAGCATTATCCCAATATATTCTAAAGTCTTCTGCTGCCGGCTTTAATGCTGCCATTCTCTTTACAGTTTCATCTGAATAAGATGTTCCTGTAGGGTTAGCATATTTTGGAACACACCAAATACCTTTTATTGCAGCATCCTTACTTACTAATTCTTCTACCATATCCATGTCAGGGCCATCTTCTAACAATGGAACATTAATCATTTCAATGCCAAACTGCTCTGTAACAGCGAAATGTCTGTCATATCCCGGAACAGGGCATAACCATTTTACTTTTTCAAGTTTACACCAAGGTGTAGAACCGTTAACTCCATGTGTGTATGAACGTGAAACCGTATCATACATAATATTTAAACTTGCATTTCCATAAACAATAACGTTTTCAGGCTTAGTACCCATTATATCAGCCATTAACTTCTTTGCTTCAGGAATACCATCCATAACACCATAGTTTCTACAGTCAAAACCGTTTTCACTCTTTAATTCTGACTTGCTGTTAAATACATCAAGCATATCCATTGATAAATCTAACTGGTCAGGTCCCGGTTTTCCTCTGGACATATCAAGGCTAATATTTTTTGCACATATCTCCTTGTAAGCTTCCTTCTGCTTTAATAACTCTTCCTCTAACTGTTCTTTAGTCAAATCTCTGTACGCCAACATAATTTTCCTCCGTTATTTTTCATAGAATTAATTTTTCAAAACCTGAATATTCTTTGCCACATAATCAATCATAGAAATAATTGTAAGTGCAAGAGATATCCATATTAAAATCCAACCAATGATATCAAATGCTTTAAGAGGGATATCAAGGATTAGGACAATAATCATTATCATCTGGAATGTTGTTTTAAATTTTCCCCACCATCCTGCGGCAAGAACAATTCCCTGATCTGCAGCTAATGTTCTAAAACCACTTATAAACAACTCTCTGCTTATAATTATAATAACAATCCATACCGGAATCTTGCTTCCGCAAAGACAGATAAGTGCTGCACTAACTAAAAGTTTATCTGCTAAAGGATCCATAAACTTTCCAAAATTAGTTACAAGATTATACTTTCTTGCAATCTTTCCATCAAGCATATCTGTTAAACTTGCAATAATAAAAACTCCAACTGCAATATAATTGTTGTAAGGTATAGTATTAACTAACATTAATACAACAAAAACAGGAATACATAGAATTCTAAATATTGTTAATTTGTTAGGTAAATTCATAAATTCCTCCATTCTATTCATCTAACTGACCAATAAGATCATAGTCATTAATACCTGTAACTTTAACTTTGACAAAATCGCCTGTCATAAGTTCTTCGTCTGTAATTATGAAAATATTACTGTCAATGCCCGGAACATCCATATAAGTACGTCCCATATAAGCATTTTCACCGGATATTCTTCCTTCAATCATAGCTATATATGTTTTTCCAATGTGTTTTTCTGAATTGTCAAACACAATATCCTGCTGTAATTCCATAATGTCATTACGTCTGTCTTCTTTTACTTCCTCATCAATCTGATTAGGCATGTTAGCTGCCGGAGTATTCTCCTCTGCTGAATAAGTAAACACTCCCAGACGTTCAAATTCCATCTCATTTACAAAATCAAGATTAATCTGGTGATCTTCTTCTGTTTCACCCGGGAATCCTGTTATTAATGTTGTTCTAAGAACAATATCAGGGATTCTCTTTCTAAGCTTTCCAATTATGTCACGCAAGTCTTTATTAGTTGTTCTTCTTCCCATCTTCTTTAAGATAGTATCGCTTGCATGCTGAATTGGTAAATCCAGATAATTACAAATCTTCTTTTCTGATGCTATAACATCAATTAATTCATCATATATTTCTTCCGGATAGCAATACAATATTCTAATCCAGTAAATACCTGAAATCTTAGCTAATTCTTTTAAAAGAATATGAAGTGACTTCTTTCCGTAAATATCCTTTCCATACATTGTAGTTTCCTGTGCTACAAGAATAAGCTCCTTAACTCCCTGCTCGGCAAGTTTCTTTGCTTCATCTATCAAGTATTCCATCTTTACGCTTCTGTAATTTCCACGTACCTTTGGAATAATACAGTAAGTACAATGTTTGTCGCAACCTTCTGCAATCTTAAGATATGCATAACTGCCCAAAGTTGAAAGATTACGTGGTGCATTAGCGGCCGCAAGGAAATCAACGTCCTTTAAATATTCTTTCTTCTTATGTTCTTTAAAGTAATCATCAAGGGCACTTACAATGCTGTCAATTGCTGTTGTTCCAATGCAAATATCCACTTCCGGAATTTCTGTTTTAATTTCTTCATGATATCTCTGTGCAAGACATCCTGCCAAAACTAAAGCTTTACACTGTCCTTCTTCTTTATATCTTGCCATTTCAAAAATAGTCTCAATGCTTTCTTCCTTAGCATCCTTTATGAAACAACAACTATTTATAATGATAATATCTGCCTGTGTCTCGTCATCAGTAAATTCATAACCTGCCTTAGACAAAAGTCCTGACATATGTTCAGAATCTACTAAGTTCTTATCACAGCCAAGAGATACAAATAAAATCTTCAAATATACACTCCTCTATAAGATTATAGAAAAAAAGTGTCACTACTGACACTTATTCTTCCTCATCATCTCCTAAAATCTTAATTTTAGAATTATAAAGCTCTTCTACAGCTATTGATAAAGGCTTCTTTCCCTCTGCTTTTTCAACTAAAGGTGCATCACCTGCAATAATCTGTCTAGCTCTTTTAGATGTAGCCATAACGATAGAATATCTGCTCTGTACTACCGGCTGTTCGCCATCTTCAACCTCACTGTTAGCTACTGCCATTAAATCTGAATATGATGGATGTAACATATTTATTCTCCTTTCGAAAACTTTAAAATATCATTTTTAATCTTATTAACACAATCAGAACCTATAAGTTCCGGATTATTGTCTGTTACAATGTCATTAATACATGCTGCACAATTTGCAATCTCATCATTTATTACAAAATAATCATATTTATCAATAACACCTGTTTCTTCTGCAGCCTTGCTTAAACGCTTGTTAATAACTTCCATAGTCTCTGTCTGCCTTCCAACAAGTCTTTCTTTAAGTGTATCTGCATTAGGTGGTAAAACGAAAATCATAACTGCCTCAGGCATCATCTTCTTAACCTGAAGAGCACCCTGAGTTTCAATCTCAAGAATAACGTTATTACCTTCATTTATGTTCTTTTCAACAAAATCTCTTGGAGTTCCGTAATAATTACCTACATAATTAGCATACTCCAAAAGCTGATTATTCTTAATCATATCTTCAAACTTTTCAGTTGTAAGGAAATGATAATGTGTGCCGTCAACCTCGCCCTCTCTGGGACTTCTTGTTGTGGCTGAAATTGAAATCTTGTAATCTGAATAATTATCAAGAATATATTTTACAACTGTTCCTTTTCCAACTCCGGAAAAACCTGAAATAATTAATAACTTACCTTTTTTCATAATATGACCTACTCTATATTTTGAATTTGTTCCCTAACCTTCTCGATATCCGTCTTAAGTTCAATAGCCTTATCAGAAATCTCCTGGTCAGATGTTTTAGATAATGTAGTATTAGCTTCCCTGTTCATTTCCTGTGCTATAAAGTCCAATCTTCTTCCGATTGTTCCGCCATTAATTAACGCTTCCTTCATAGCCTTAATATGACTGTCAAGTCTTACAAGTTCTTCATCAACACAGACCTTGTCAGCAAACATTGTAACTTCCTGAGCAATTCTTGCTTCATCAATCTGAGTTTCTTCTAACAATTCATGAATCCTTGTTGTGATTTTCTCCTTGTATTCTTCAACAATAATCGGTGACTTTTCAGTAATAAACTGAACATTTAAAACCATACCGTCTAATTTCTTAATTAAATCTGTTTTCAGTCTTTCACCTTCAGCAATTCTTGTTTCAACAAGTCTCTCTGCTGCTCCGTCAATAGCCTTAATAACTAAAGACTTAATAATCTCTTCGTCATCAGCTTCATTCTCAATGGTTATAACATCAGGACTTCTCATAATGTAACTTGTTCTTACATCATTCTCAATGCCAAGATCCTCACTTATTCTTGCATAACATTCAAAGTATTCCCTTGCAAGTGTAGGATTATATCTTACACATTCATTTCCCTCTCCCTGATTTTCATAAGTAATGAATACGTCAACTTTTCCTCTTTCAACGTATTTTTTTAGTTCATTTCTTATGTCGCCTTCAAGAAAATTAAGCTTCTTAGGAACCTTAATTCCCAATTCTAAATATCTGTGATTAACAGATTTTATCTCTACAGTAACCTTTCTGTCACCTTCAGAAACTTCAAATCTGCCAAATCCCGTCATACTTTTTAACATTTTTATCTCCCAGCCTTAGAACACATGTATATTAGAAAAAATGTTCCAATACCGTATTCCAAAGGTTTTTATAGTTTATGACCTAGTTATAGTCATAATTCACTTTATTATAATTCAAGAAAGCCCTACCGTCAAGGTTGACTTAATAAAGAAATAATAATAAAATTCTACTAGTATTTTAAACACAATGATTAGTACTCTTCTTTTCTTGCAAGATGTATTATTCATAAACACATTATAATAGGAGAAATATTATGGCTTTTGACGGCGTTACAGTGGCTGCTCTTGTTAAAGAATTCAACACCACTTTAAAAGATGGAAGGATATATAAAATCGCACAGACAGAATCAGATGAGCTTATGCTTACATTTAAAGCTGACAAGTCTCAGTATAGAATGCTTCTTAGTGCTAACGCAAGCCTTCCTTTAATATATTTTACAAATAATAATAAACCAAGTCCAATGACAGCACCTAATTTCTGTATGTTACTTAGAAAACATATTAATAATGGAAGAATTGTCAGTATAACACAGCCTGGACTTGAGCGAATCGTTGATTTTGAAATTCAACATCTTGATGAACTTGGCGACATAAAAATCAAGCATCTTATAATTGAATTGATGGGTAAACACAGCAATATTATTTTTACGGACGACAACAATATGATAATCGACAGTATTAAACATATTACTTCTGTAATGAGTTCCGTAAGACAGGTATTGCCTGGTAAACCTTATTTTATTCCGGACACCATGGATAAACACAATCCAATGGAAGCTACAAGAGAATCTTTTATGGAAACTGTTTTTTCAAATGCTATGCCTGTTTCAAAAGCAATCTTTACATCTTATACAGGAATTAGTCCTGCCATAGCTGAAAGTCTTTGCTTTGAGAACAAACTTGATTCTTCAATGCCCGCCAATGTTTTGGCACACGGCGACCAGAATCTTATTTGGATGAGTTTTTATCAGTTAATTAACCGAATTAAAGATGGAAACTTCACTCCTTTAATATATGAGAAAAATGGCAAGCCTGAAGACTTTGGTGCTGTTCCACTTTCAATATATGGTGATTGCACTGCAACTAATTACGAAAGTATTAGTTTATTATTGGAAGACTTTTATTCCAAAAAGAATCTGTACACAAGAATGCGCCAGAAATCTTCCGACTTAAGACGTATTGTTTCCACTGCTCTTGAAAGAGACAGAAAGAAATACAATATTCAGCTTAAGCAGATGAAGGACACTGAGAAAAAAGATAAATACAAAGTATATGGCGAAATTCTCACTGCCTACGGATATTCAATTGAACCTGGTACCAAGAAATTTGAAACCGAGAATTTCTACACAGGAGAGCCTATTACAATTCCATTAGATGAAACATTATCTCCTATAGATAATGCCAAAAAGTTCTATGACAAGTATGCCAAGTTAAAGCGTACAGGGGATGCATTAATTGATATTATTAAGACAACTAAAGCATCAATTGATTATCTTGAAACAATCAACGTATCAATTGATATGGCAACAAGCGAGCATGACTTAAAGGCAATTCAGCAGGAACTTGTTCAGACAGGCTACATTAAACATAAGAAAACAAATAACAAAAAAGAAAAGAACCTTAGTAAGCCACTTCACTTCGTCTCCTCAGACGGCTTTGATATATTTGTTGGCAAAAACAATATTCAAAATGAAGAACTTACATTTAAAGTTGCCACAGGAAACGATTGGTGGTTCCATAGCAAAACTTTCCCCGGTTCACACGTTATTGTAAAAGCTAACAACAGTGAATTACCTGACAAAACTTTCGAGGAAGCTGCAAGACTTGCCGCTCATTTTTCAAAGGGACAGGCTCAGGACAAGGTTGAAATAGATTACATTCAAAAGAAACACATCAAAAAAGTTGCCGGTGCAATGCCCGGATTTGTAATCTATCACACCAACTACTCAATGAACATATCTCCTGACATAACAGGAATAAAAGAAATTTAATTACATTTAATAAAGGAGCAGATTCACATTAAACTGCTCCTTTTAAACATACCCTATTTTTAGTATAGACAATAGAATCTACATGGACCACTACTTTCAAATCATAATTAATTCTCTATTTTAAAATAAATTCCATCTGTGTTTCTTTTGGAACCATACCCATTTTTTCATAAAATCTGCGGGCTATATCGTTGCCTTCCCAAACGTTAAGTGTAACTTCATAACAGCCCATTTTCTTTGCTTCTTCCTTAACATGCTCAAAAATCTTCTGCCCTACATGTTTTCCTCTAATATTTTGATCCACACACAAATCATCAATAAATAAAGAATCAAACGGCACCATATTAGTTGAAAATGGCTGTTTCTTCTTTATACAAAAAGCATATCCCATAACACTGTCATTCTCATCTACTGCCACATACACAGGTCTGTTAACATCATTAAAAATTTCCATTAATTCCTCTTTTGTATATTTTGTTGTTCCACCAATAAAAATGTCCGGTCTGATTTTTGCATGTATATTTAAAACCTGTGTTAGTAATTTAATTACTGAATCTATATCTTTTTCTTCTGCTAATCTAATGTTCATTTATATTCTCCTTTGCTGTCATATAACATTTCTTCTTATATTTTTTATTAAATATATCCGTAATTATTATAGCAAATGAAATAAAAAAAGCACAGAAAAACATTATTGCTGCAAGCATGGCTCCCAATGGACAGATGTAAATTGACACTGCATACATCCAACCTGAAACAATTTTCATACCTACGGCTGAGCCTATGCAAGCAATGACAAAGCCGGTTCTGCAGAAGAGAAACTCTAACAGGAACATATTTCATTTTTTAATTTTCGTGCTGCAGAATTAAGTGGATGCTGGCAATCATGCACAATACATATTTCTCTATTAGGAATTTTTTCTTTTAAAGAAATCTCAACAATTTCGTTTTTCTCAATACTTTCTCTTGCCATAGGTTCAGGAACAAATGCCATTCCTAAATCTGACTTTACCAAAGGAATAATCTGGTCTGTAGTTGCCACCTCCGTGTCAGGATTAAGTTCAATACCATATTTTAAAAATATCTTATTATAAAAATCGTATGTAGTAGTTTCCTGCCCCAAACTAATTAATGGATAGTCTTTAAGATTTTTTAAAGAAATATTGTCATCTTTTATATGCTCAAAATCAGTTCCACCTATTAATATTTCCTTAAATGAACATAAGATTGTTTTTTCTAAAGGCGACTTAACCTTTACAGGTGTTGATACAACTGCAAAATCTATCTTGCCACTTTTCACAGCCTCAATTGCCTGTGGCGTTGAATGGTTATATATTTTTAGTCTTACTTTTGGATACATTTTGTGAAAGGATTTTAGAATATCTAATAAAAATATATTTAAGGCAGTTTCGCTTGCTCCAATAGAAATACTTCCCTGAAAAATTCCTTCATCGTCAGCCAGTTCTTCCTCTGCCTCTAAAAGTTGTGCCATAGCAATTGACACATGTTCATATAAACGCTTTCCTTCCTGTGTAAGCTGCACACCTCTGTTCGTTCTAACAAATAAAGTGCTGTTAATCTGTTGTTCCAAACAATTCATTGCTCTTGTAACATTAGGCTGACTGTTACCTAATGCCTGAGCTGCTCTTGTAAAATTCTCATATTTAGCAACATAATAAAAAATTTTATAATAATCTAAATTTACATTCATGGCATTCTCCTTGGTATATTAATTACTTATTGCTATCATATCAATTATGATTTTTACTTATTTCTATAATCATAGTATAATCTAGCCGAATGAAATTTTCAAGAAAGGGTGTGAGTTGTATGAGAGAAGGAACAATTTTTCCAAGAGAAGAAAAAACAGAAGTGTTATTTCAGAAAATTCTTAATGATCCCTGGGCATGCGAAAAACTTCAGGAAACATTTTGCAATTATCTTTTTTGCGATGATGAAATCAATAGCTATTTATCTCCATTAGAATTCTCACAGGCATTATTCAATGCTTATCACAATAGAGATTTATCAGCCTTTTTGATGGCTATTTGTGAAAATACTATATTTGATTTACTTAGAAATTCATATCTGATTCCATATAGATTTAATGCTGACGGAATAGAAAATCCTGTAATTATGACCGACGATAATGGATTATTACTTCCAAAGTATAAATCAAAAGTTCACGAAAAAGACTACAATCATTTTCATGAAATATATAAAGAATTAAATAACAATAAAAAAATATATCTTGCAAAAGCATATAGCTATAATCATAAATACACTTCAGACAATATGGAAATGAAGCAGCAGATTCTTGAAAAAAATACAGGTATATTAATTATTAGAGAATTGCCTGACACTGTAACGGCTAACAAAACTGAAGCCGAAGCCTATTCAGCAGTTTGGGACTTAATGATTGAACTTGAAAAGAATCTCCCTATGGCATTTGTTTTTTACGGTCAGGACTCACTTGTGGAAAATAATAAAAGATATGATGAAATTGGAATATTTCTTCCAAATTCCATCTTTTTAAAACATTTAGAAAAACATGTAGCGAAAGCAGAGGCGATTATATATGCCAACAAATAATTACATTGATATTATGGAAAAAAACCATATGGAAATTCCATGGCATGATTATACCGGTGATGACAGTAATACATTAATTAAAGAGTCAGGTTTGATTGAAAAAGCATCTGTTATTGGCAGAGTTGGTTTAATTATGCTTTCCTGTGGCACAGGTGCATGGCGTGTAAGAACTTCAATGAACAGACTTTCAAAGGAACTTCATGTTACATGTACAGTTGATGTTGGACTTATGTCCATTGAATTTAACTGTTTTGATGGAAAAGACTGTGTTTCACAGTCTCTTAGTATAGCTAACACAGGGGTTAATACTTCAAAGCTTTACAGAATGGAACAATTTGTTGACAACTTTCCAAAGGAAGACGCCCATTTGACCGGTGAAGAAATTCACAAACGACTTGATGAAATAGAGAAAATTCATGCATTGTATTCTCCTGTTAAATTAGGTCTTGCTGCAGCTTTTGCCTGTTGTGGTTTTACATTTCTTCTTGGAGGCGGGCCAATTGAAATGCTTTTTGCGTTTATTGCAGCCGGTGTTGGAAATATTGTCCGTACAAAGCTTATAAAACATCATTTTACATTATTTTTAAATATAGCAGCATCAATTTCAATCGCATGTTTGGTTTATGCCATTTGTTTTAATGTTGCTGAGTCTGTGCTTGGTATTGCCCATGTACATGAAGCCGGATATATATGCTCCATGTTATTTATAATTCCCGGCTTTCCATTTATAACAAGCGGCATTGACCTTGCTAAGCTAGATTTACGTTCAGGTCTTGAACGATTAACATACTCAATAATAATTATATTAGTAGCAACAATGTTTGCCTGGATTATGGCACTTCTGTTAAAGCTACAACCACAGGATTTCACAACAATACATATGAGTAAAATTTTACTATTAGTATTAAGAATAATAACAAGTTTTTGTGGTGTATTTGGTTTCTCAATTATGTTTAACAGTTCTATACCAATGGCTGCAACAGCCGCCTGTATTGGTGCAGTTGCAAACACACTCCGTTTAGAACTTATAGATTTTACACACATGCCTTACTCTGTGGCAGCTTTTATTGGTGCCCTAACAGCTGGGCTTCTTTCTTCTTTCATAAAAAGCAATAATGGATATCCACGAATATCCCTTACCGTTCCTTCCATTGTAATTATGGTTCCGGGACTTTATTTATACAGAGCAATTTACAATTTTGGCATTATGTCACTTACGGAAGCTGTCTCATGGTTCTCATTAGCTATTATGATTATTATGGCTCTTCCATTAGGATTAATTTTTGCCAGAATATTAACTGATAAAACTTTCCGTTACTGCACATAACGGTGTATTTAAAACATAGATTAGCTTTTCCCTTTTTCAGTCAATGTTTTATTCTCGCTTAAAAGAGAAAACACAGTTGTGAACAATGGTTCACAACTGTGTCAAAAATCTTTTTACCCCACTCTTGACAAAGAGCCCTTTTAAACATACCCTATTTTTATTTTAAGTTTATTCTATTATTTAGCTGCCAGCTGTTTTAAAACTTCATCTTTGTTACATGTAACTTTATCCAATAGTTTAGATAAAATATTGACATCAAAATTTTTGTTTTCAATCTGAATGTTATTAATTGTCACTGCTCCTTTTTGTACTTTTGCTCTTTCTTCAGAAGTAATCTTTTCAGGTTCACTTTCATATGTTATATAGCTTTTTTCATCTATATTTTTAACTGTCTTTGGAATAAAAAGATTATCAATATGTTTTCTTAACTTTGCTTCCCAATTCAAACCTAAAGGTGTGTAAAGAAATGCTGATGTACAAATATTTTCACATCCGTCAACAATTCTAACGTTCTTCTTTAATGCAGCTACCCTTACAAGTGTTTTACCGTCTTTTGTATAAATGTTTCCATCTATTGACGTGTAATTCGGATCATTCTTTGAGACTTCAAAATCTTCAGCTTCCAAATGTTGAATTAATTCAATATTCAAATCTGTTGTAAATGTTATTTTTCCTGCATTGCAAACTGAAATCCAATGTGCTTTGTCTACAGTAATATTTCCCGGAATTTCCACATTGATTTTTGTTTTATCGCTATCAAATGCTGCCACTCCCATTGCTTTTACACTGTTTGGAATTTTAACATTCTTAATATTTGTTGTTTGAAAAACAGCATTTCCTATAGTTTGAACATTATTACCAAGTTTTACCTTTTCAAGTTTTTTGCATTTATAAAATGCCTGTTTTTCAATAACTTTAACACTATTTGGAATTTCTATTTTCTTGATATTATTGCAATTCCAAAATGCAAAACCTTTTATTTCAGTAACCTTTTTTCCTATGTTCACTTTTTTAAGTTTCTTACAGTAAGCAAAAGTTCCCGTTTCAATTTTCTTCACTTTATTCGGTATATTTACGCTAGTTACTTTCGTATGACTAAACGCATATTTTCCAATTTTCTTTACGTCTTTTCCAATTACAACTTTCTTCAAGTTTTTACAATCTGAAAAAGCGTACTTTGGAATTGATGTAATGCCATTTTTTATAACAACCTTTTTAATTTTTTTGTTTTCTTTAAAAGTCATTTTCTTTGGCATTTCACCTTTTCCTGAAACTGTAAGTATACCTTTGTCTAATTTGTAAGTAACCTTTGTTTTTGTTGCAGCATTTACATCTTTAACCGAATTCACTGAAATAACAGTAAATGCTAACAGTAGTCCAAAGCACAAACTTTTAAAAATGTTTTTCATAAGCAATACCTCCTTCGTACCCTATTTTTATTTTAAGTTGTTTTCTGTCCCTTTACTTTTGTGAAAAGAAAAGCTTTCTTTCCGACCTTTACCTTTTTATTAAGCTTTACTTTTTTCAATTTTTTATCTCCACAAAAAGCTCTTCTTTCGATACTAGTTACAGATTTCATATTAACTTTCTTTAAATTTACGCAATCTTCAAATGTTGCAAACTGTATAGTTTTAACCTTTTTAGGTACATTGACAGTTTTTAAACTATAATTTTTTCTGAAGGCTTTCTTTCCAATATTCTTTAATGATTTTGGAAGATTATATTTTTCCATCATTGTATTCCAGCAAAACGCTTCATCTCCTATACTTATTAACTTCTTTGAAAACTTAACACTCTTCAACATGTCACAAACTTCAAAAGCTCCTTTTTCAATTTTTCGTACAGTATTAGGCATAACAATCTTCTTAATGTTTATTTCTCCTGCAAAAGCCTCTTCACCTATGACTTTGACACCATTTGGAATTTTAACAATTTCGCTGTTTCCTGTATATTCAACTAATTTTTTATTTTCAATAAGAAAATCTCCAAATTTTTTCATTTCATACGACACAGTTATTTTATTATTTTTTAAGTTCTTACAATATTCTTTCAAATTCCCCTGAATTGCTTTTGATGTATTTATAGCTCTTAATTTTTTAAGTTTTCTTAAGTCAGTTGTTTTTATTTCTGCATAGCTTCCTGTTAATGACATCCTTGTTATTTTCCTGCATTCACTAAATAATCCCTTTGGTATATTTTTAACTCCCGCAAGTTCTAAAACTCTCAAATTATGAGCAGATATAAATGTTTTGTCTGTCACTTCTACTTCCTTGCAATTCCCCGTTATCTTTTTTACATAAGGTGAAAACGCATCACCTATCTTTTTTAAAGTGGATGGTAGTTTTAAAACCTTGATTGATGAATCTCGTAATGCACTATCATCAAGAATCTCAAGTCCTTCATTTAAAACTAATTCCTTTGTTCTTGTGGGGATTGCATAACTTTCTAACTCCTTCACCGTTGATGATAGAACAATCTTTCTTGCACAAAATTTATCAGTAAGCAAAATATAATTATCATCTTCAAATGCATATGTACTTTTATCATTGTAAATTTCATTATTTTTAAATGCATCTGAAGCAATTTTTGTTACTCCCTCCGGTATGTAAACAGTATCATCATTACCTTTGTACTGCTTTAAGACACCATTCTCAATTACAAAATCACTATCTTTTGTTTCTGCATTAACTACAAGCGTACCTAATGATAATGTAAGTAAAGTAAGTAACACCAATCCTATTCTTTTAATATTTCCTTTCATTTTTTGCACCTCCATTCTTTAATAATTGTACGAATAATTTTCCAATTTTATTGCATGATTTTAAAAATTATTCGTACAATTTAAAATCAAATCACTATTTTACTGTAGCACTAAAAATTCTTTTGTCATTTTTAGTGCTTTCGCTTTTCATTGCAAAAAATATTTTCGTATTTTTTGATTTAATTCCTTCTATCTCATTATTCTTTTGTCCTATTCCAGTAATATTCCATCTGAATATATATTTGCCAGATGAAGACATTTTAGCCACTCTATTAAAAGCATCGTTATACCCACCACCTGCTAGATATATATTTCCGCCATTTGTTAAATCCATACCCTGAAATGAACCATTTGGATAAACCAAATTATTCGCATTGCTTGACTGCACAAACGATTTAGTGCAAGCCTTTTTAAGTGTTGTATTTCCCTTAAATGATACTGTTTTGTCTGTTCTTCCATCTGCTTCATCAAAAGCTTTATTAATTGCACTTAATTCATATATGCTATACTGAACCTTTCCGCTGGTAACCTGTGTTCTAATAATAAACTGTGAAGATGATGCTGCACAGGCTACTCTATTTACTGTTCCCACACTTGTCAAATTAGTATTTGCATAATTCAAATATCTAATTTTGCTGGTATTTTTATTATTCAATGTTGTTTTAGAAGCATATTTAATTCTTGATATTTGTTTAGACCAACGTTCTTCAGGCTTTTGGGTTTCATTAACTGCTGCCCCCACATAAAAATATGTACTGTTATTATATGTTGCCATCGCAAGACTTTCCCCATGTCCAAAATCTTCCAAAGTCATATAATCACCATTTTTACATTCTGCAATAATAGAATTATCCTCACTATCTCTTATTCCTGTTATTGTACATCTTGACAGTAATGTATCGTTTCTATTATTGTAATCATGTTGTGTTACATAAATATATTTTGAACCTATAACAAAATTTTGAATTGCAACGTTGCTTGGAAGCCCTGTTATTTTATATTCTACAACAGCTGTTGCATTTCCATGATTCTCCGGTTTAGCAAGACTTAATATATCTATTGCCGGTAATAATGATTCTGCACTCCATTTTTCCAATTTTTCCGAAATACTTTCAAAATCATTTCCATCATATAAATTTATTTCAGACGAATCATTACTCTTTATACTGTCAATTACTTTTTTAACTGCTGCATCATTACTCGTTGCATTATTTTCGTCAATATTAGCTTTTACAGTTGCATTGTTAACTGTAAAAAGTGTTGCTGCTACCATTATCGCCATTATAATTTTAATATTTTTTCTCATATATGTATCTCCTTTGAAAATTATTTTATTTTTAAGAGCTAAACTGACTTTTGGCTTTCTTTATCCCACGCCCATATACCAATTTTTCCGTACTTTCTTTAATAATATTTGACTGTAGAATATTTTGTTATTTTTTCAATCACCTCAGTGCCTGAATATATTCTTACCACTACTCTCACTCTATAGTAATACCCCTTGCTTACAGTTTTCGTTTTCGTCAATGATTTAGTACCTGTACCACTATAATCTTTACTCCACATTTGAACTTTGCTGTAACTATTTTTGTCTTTACTTTTTTGTAGTGTCATAGTTATTTTAGATTTAAGATTCTTAGACATCTTATTTGTTGCTTTGCAACTAACTGTACTTCCATTGAACGCGATGCTTGATTGTACTTCTAAAGTATTATTGTAAAATGGAGCAACACCATATTCACTTTCGATATATTCATTCGCCACCACTGGTACTACCATCTGTACTGCTAACATAAATGTTAATGTCAAAACTATAATTTTCTTCATTTTATTGGTCCTCCTATATTTATTTTTTCGTTATCAATTTAACACTCTTATTAAATACAACGAACCAGAATGAAAAAAGTGACAATTAATTTAAAATTTTTTTTTTATTTTTTCAAAAAACTCTTCGAATCTTTTCACTTATTCGAAGAGTTTTTGTATATATTATTCTATTTTACTTTTTTAACACTTCTTGCAACTTTTATTATTTCTTTCTTAGAAACATCAATTCCTGAAACAGTAATAATATTCTCATCTACACGCCATACCATATTAACAAGATTTTCCTTTTCAGTCATAAAAGCCTGCTGTCCATTTATATCTACATATGTGTTTTTTGTATTTTCAGTATCAATGGATAAATCTGTTCCATTAAGTGATGACTGGCTAAACATAATCAGTTTATCTTCATTATAATAATCAGCACTCCATCCTGCTTCATCCTTATTCATATTTGTCATTTTAAATCCTTTCGGCAGATATGTTATTTCATATTCTTTGCTTAACTTTATTGTAAACCTGTCATCTGATACATTTTTAACATCTTCTACTTTTTCTCCCGGATATTTTCCAATGTCAGTATGGTCATTATATGTTTTCATAAAAAATTCCAAGGTTTTCTCTTTCATTGCCGGCACTGATACAACTGAGATATTGAAAATTAACAAAAGTACTCCAAGAGCTGTTGCTGTTCTATATACTTTTAATTTAAAGTTCAATGATTTAATTTTCTTTTTACGCAGCTGCTTTTTGCTGATTTTTTCAAATTCTTTTATTTGCTGTTTTGTTGGAGCATACTCATCTGTTTTGTTTAATTCTTCTGCCTCTTTTAATATCTTTCGTCCTTCTTCTTCCTGATACTCTGACAACGTTGTTTTAAGTACGCTATCCATCATTTCATCATTTATTTGTCTTTTCTTCATGCCTTATACCTCCCCATTAAATATTTTTAGAAGTTTTTCTCTCGCTCTTCTAATATAAGAATTAACATTGCTTTCCTTAATCCCTGTTATTTGGGAAATTTCTTTTGATGACATTTCCATTGTGTAGCGATAAGTTAGAAGCTCCTTGTCTCTTTCTGACATTTTCAAAAGAGCATTGCTTAAATCAATATACATTTCACTTTTTTCAAATTCATTAATATGTCTTTTTTCTGACATATTAGTGTTGATAACCTGTTCTTCTGTGACGTATTCATCTAAATACTTTGATTTAATTTTGTTCTTCCTTAAATAGTCTATACAAACGCTTCTAATAGTTATAACGAAATAATAAGACCTTGCGTGACAATTTAATTTATTTATTTTTTCAAAATTCTGAATTATTTTTATAAAAGCCTCATTTACCATATCATTTGCTGTATGATAATCAACTATTATATCGTAGGCTTTTTTCCTCATTATTCGGTTATACTTCTTATACCAATCTGAAAGTATACTTTTCTCGTCTTCGTTTCTTATTTCTTCGATTATTGCAAGCATAATCTCCCTCCATTTTTTATTAAGTGTCTTTTATATCTTTGGTTATCTTCATACATTCTAGCAAAATTCTATAGTGTATTCAATCCTAACGTCTATCTACTAAATACAATACAAAGCATTATTTCAATCCATTTTCAAATATGCGTAAAGATTTTTAATTAATAGGATTTTTTAGTTAGTCAAAAAAAGAGCTGCTACCTTAAGTAACAACTCTTTTTATTCTTTAATTCAATTATCTGATTAGTTTTATCCAATTAAATCATCATATAACTGCTGATATTTCTTTGCTGATGTTTTCCATGAGAAGTCAACTGACATTGCTCTTTCAACCATCTTATTCCAATCACGTTTCTTGTCATAATATACGTGTTCAGCGTATCTTACTGTACCCATCATTTCGTGAGCATTGTAATTACAGAATGAGAAACCTGTTCCTGTGTTCTCATATTCGTTATATGGTTCTACTGTATCCTTTAATCCACCTGTCTCTCTTACGATAGGTAATGTACCATATCTTAAACTCATAAGCTGGCTTAAGCCACATGGTTCAAATAATGATGGCATTAAGAATGCATCACAAGCTGCGTATACTTTGTGTGAACGTTCTTCTGAATAGTAAATGTTAGCTGATACGCTCTTGCCATATTTCCAGTCAAAGTGTCTGAACATATTTTCATAACGTTCTTCACCTGTTCCTAATATAACAAACTGAACTGCATCCTGACACATTTCATCCATTACACATGAGATAAGGTCAAATCCCTTCTGGTCTGTAAGTCGGCTTACAATACCAATCATCATCTTCTTTGGATTAACTTCCAAGCCTAATTCTTTCTGAAGTGCTGTTTTGTTTTTAACCTTTTCTTTTCTGAAATTAGCCTTTGAGAAGTTCTTGTCAATGTACTTGTCTGTAGCCGGATTATATTCATCGTAATCAATACCGTTAACAATACCTCTCAGGCAATTAGATCTTGCTCTAAGTAATCCGTCTAATCCTTCTCCAAAGAATGGTGTCTTAATCTCTTCTGCATATGTATCACTAACTGTAGTTACCATATCTGCGTAAACTATACCACCCTTTAAGTAGTTACCATTGTCATAATCTTTAAGCTTATCAGATGTAAAATAGTAATCTGACAATCCTGCAATATCCTTAATAGTGTCAATGTCCCATACTCCCTGGAATTTAAGATTGTGAATAGTCATTATAGTCTTAATTCCCTGATAGAACTCTCCGCTTGCAAAACTGTCTTTTAAGTATACTGGAATTAAACCAGTATGCCAGTCATGGCAATGTATTACGTCCGGTCTGAAATCTATAACTGGCAAAGCTGAAAGGACTGCTCTTGAAAAGAATGCAAACTTCTCTAAGTCATATCTTGCATCACTGTATGGCTTTTCTCCGCCGAAGTAATATTCATTATCAATAAAATAAATCTTCACTCCTTCGTATTCAAGTTCCATAATTCCAACATACTGTTTTCTCCAACATAAGTCCATATAAAAATGGTCAATGTATGTCATCTGGTCTTTCCATTTCTGGTCAATGCACATATATTTAGGAATAATAACACGTACATCATATTCTTCTTTGTCAAAACTCTTAGGCAATGAACCAACTACGTCTGCCAACCCCCCTGTCTTAATAAAAGGTACGCATTCTGACGCTGCAAATAATATTTTTTTCATATATTTTTCCTCCAAGTCGTCTCTTTTTTGGATTTTGTTTCTTACGTATATAATACTAGAAAATCAGCTTAAATTAAAGTACTAATTATCTGCATTTGTATTCTAATCTGATTTTATCTGCAATTAATGCAATAAATTCTGAATTTGTAGGCTTTCCTTTCTCTGCATTTATGGTATAACCGAACAATTCGTCTATTGTGTCCATTTTTCCTCTGTTCCATGCCACCTCAATTGCATGTCTTATTGCACGCTCTACCCTGCTTGATGTTGTCTGGAATGTTTTTGCAATTGTAGGATACAAAATCTTTGTAATGGAATTAAGCATTTCAGGATCATTGACCGACATAATAATTGCTTCTCTTAAATATTGGTAACCTTTAATATGAGCCGGCACACCTACGTCGTGGATTATGTTTGTTACATCACTTTCAATGTTTCTGTCCATAAATTTCTTCTTGTCCTCGTAGGCTGCAACAAACTTCTTGTTATCAGGCAAACGTTTGTTATAACTTTTTGCTGTTTTTACCCTTTCAACTATCATTTCTGTTTCAAAAGGTTTAAGCATATAATAACCTGCCCCATAACCGAAAGCATCCTGAATTACTGTTTCATTGCTTATTGCTGATGTAATTATAAAAAAAGGAAGCTTTATAATTGAACCGTCCTTATGTATCTTGTTCATTAATGATAATCCGTCCATCTTTGGCATTATCAAATCCAAGACCACAACATCAGGATTGGTTTTCTTTATTATATCAAAAGCCTCCTCGCCATTTTTTGCTTTTCCGACTATGTTAATTTCCTCGTCCCTCTCTAATTCATTACAAATAGTCTCTACTATCTTCTCATTATCATCTACCACTGCCACACTAATTTTATTCATACTATCCTCCTGTCAATTTCTTTTATTATTTTAATCTGCATAACTATATAACTTTCAACAACAGTACTGTTATATTTTGTTGACAGAGAAGATTATAGTTTGAATTTTCCCGTTATTCAACTTAAAGAAATCGCATAAAATGCCATTATTCGACAATGTGGTTTACATATATTTTTTAATGTAACAATAATAGATAGTTTTATCTGTTTTTTTCAAAAATTCAGGTCGATAAAACACTTTTTGCGTCGGTAAAAAATTAATTTATGTAAACAATCATTTTTTCTTTTTCTGACAATTCTATTTCATATCCGTCACGGATTTCATAATAAACTTTTGGTCTTAATTTTGTTCCGTTAACTTTTGTTCCATTGGTTGAATCGTAATCTGCGATTCTGTATTTACCATCCTTATATGAAATAATTACGTGAATCTTTGAAATATAAGTTTCCGGTATTGTAATATCCGCATTTTCACGTCCGATTACAAAAGGACTTTTGTTTATTACAAACTTCTGATTATTGTATATTATTAAGGCTTCTCCCTGATTTACAACAGGTTTTTCTGCTCTTTTAGGCTGAATTGTGTTGCCAAAATTTCTTGTTGCATCAGAATTAGGATTTGTCATTCTCTTCTTGCGAAGTTCCAAATTAGCCTCTGTAAAAGGATTAATTACTAATCCGTTAAGTTCTTCACAATCGTTCATATAAGTGTATGCTGCTGAAGCAGACATTCTTATAAGTGAAAAATTATCCATATATTCTACAGGTATCTGTTCAAATGTTGTAAAAACAGGCATTAATCTTGTTCTTTTGCCATCTTTTACAACATCAGGTTTAAGAGATGCATTTTCAATAAATTCACCCATAATCTGACAGTCGCTGTAATCAACTTTTGCAGCAACAATTACTTCACATTGCTGGAAAAGTTCTATAATATCTCTTTTTTTAATCTTTTTCTCAGGTTTCTTATTGTATTTCTTTATTAATTCTTCTATTTCATGTGCTAAATCTGCATTATTTCTTGCCATAAATTCCTCCTGTAACTTCTCTTACTTAAATATCATAGAAGTTTATTTTTCATATTCTCTACATTAAATATTAGTATACTACATTTTTCTACTTATTTCTTGATTTTTTTGCGAATTCTTTTTTCAATATTATAAGGCACTATTATAATCTATTTACAAGTTCCTTTTATTCTATTCATTTACTTATATGGACATTCTATTTTTATCTGATTTTTTATTATTCCTTTTTCCTCCTATTTTTCCGCCAGTTACATTTTTAAAGCAGAATTAATCTGCCTTTTTTTGTAATTTCAGATTTAAAAATCATCTATTACAAAAAAATAGCTTTGCAAAACGCAAAGCTATAATCAATCCATATTTTTATACACTTTTCAACATATTTTCAGCTAATATACCATATCCTCTTGTTGGATCATTTATCATAACATGAGTTACAGCTCCTATTACTTTTCCATTTTGAATTATTGGACTACCACTCATTCCCTGAACAATTCCTCCTGTTTTATTTAGCAGTCTCTTATCTGTTATTTTTATTACCATATTCTTTTCTTTTGCATTGGCATATATATTCTCTATTTCTATTTTATAAATATTTACTTTTCCATCTGCTATAAACTGTATAGATGCCTCACCTTTTTTTATTTCAGATTGTAGCCCTATTTCTTTTTCAGATATGTTATATCCTGATATAATTTTCTTATCCATATTTCCATACAAACCGCATACACAGTTTTTTGTAATATCGCCAATAATGTTTTTATTATTGTATTCTATTGAGCCACATAAACCTCCTGGTTTTCCAGACTCTCCTTTTCTAATTCCCCATATATTTGCCTTAAATATTGTTCCATTATTAGAGGACAGCAATTCTCCTGTATCAATATCACTTATCCCATGTCCTAAAGCACAATATTTATTATCCTTTGTTATAAATGTAACAGTTCCTATTCCCTGAGAATCATCTCTAACCCAAATTCCTAACATATAATTTCCATTTTTATCAGACACAGGCTTAATAGATATCTTTTTTGTAATATTATTATTTTTTACTGTTAATGTTACTATTTTTTCTTTGTTTTCATTTATAAGATATGACAATTGAGACTTATTACTTACTGTTTTTCCATTAAATTCCGTAATATAGTCCCCTTTTTTCACAAGACCTTTTGCAGGACATAATTTTTCGCCATTTTTTGATATAACCTGACCTTCGTCTATAATCATTACTCCTTGAGTTTTCAGATACAGGCCCACCGGCAAACCTACAGGGTAAACTTTTCTTTTATCTACTACTTTTACTTTTGTATTTTTAATTGGAACTATGCCAAACATTTTGTATTTCCCGCTATATTCACCTTTTTCTCCTGAATATATAGTATTTTTTCCATTCAGCCTTATACTTGTTTTATTTTCAACATTTAGTGAAACAGGCATGGAAAAATTATATTTGGTACTGGTATTTGTATTTATAAATATTGTATTAGGCAATCTATCCTTAACATACATAACCGTAGATACTACAATTATTACAATTGCTGTCATAATGGATGTAATTAAAAAGTTCCTATATTTTTGTTTGTTCATTTCCATACCCCTTTCGATTATTTTTGTGAAAAAAATAGAAGGAAGACTTTTGTCCTCCTTCTTAATATGTGTAATATTCTTTAATTAAAACAAGTTACTTTTTGTTCTATCTGCCATATCTTTCATTTCAGTTGCATGAATAAGTCCGGCCTCTGTTATTCCACTGCCTCCATTTATTCTTACAAGTTCTTCTATTGACTGTTGTCTTGTAAGTTTCTTAATTGATGTTGTTGTAGAATTTTCATCTGCTGTCTTTTTAATTAAATAATGACTATCCGCCATTGCAGCAATCTGTGACAAATGTGAAATGCATATAACCTGATGATTTCTGCTGATTTTAGCCATTTTTTCTGCCACTTTCATAGCCGTCTGACCACTTATTCCAGTATCAATTTCATCAAAAATCAATGTGTCAATATCGTCTTCTGTTGCAAGAATTGACTTAATAGCAAGCATAATTCTTGATAACTCACCACCTGATGCAACCTTTACCAATGGTTTAACAGATTCTCCCGGATTAGTTGAAATCATAAATTCAACATTATCAAATCCGTTTTCTCCAATGCTTTCTTTTCTTGTAATCTGAATTTCAAATTCAACAGCAATAAAATTAAGATCAACCAAAGCCTGTTTTACAAGAACTTCCAGCTCCTTTGCAGCTTTTTTTCTTTGTTCAGATAACTTTGTGCAGAGATTATTTAATGTTCCTTCCAATTCTGAAATCTGATTTTTAACGCTTTCCATTTCATCTGTCATATTGTTAAGTTTTTCCAGATATTCTTCTTTTTCTTCTTTATATCTAAGAATCTCTTCTATACTATTGCCATATTTTAATTTTAAATGATTAATAACATCAAGTCTTTCTTCAACTTCCCTAACATATTCAGGATTAAAATCCATTCCACTGTTATAATCATAAATCTGAGATGTAAGCTCTCTGCAAAGATTATCAATATCATATAGTTCTGTCTGGAACTGGCTTATTTTTTCATCCATTCCCTTAATACTATTAATATCCATTACAGCCTTATTAATTATATCCCCAAGACCGCCTGCTGTTTCATAACTTAAGGCGTTGTAAATTTCTGACAACGCTGAAACTATTTCCTTGCTATTAGATAACTTCTTAAATTCTTCTTCTACCTGAACATCTTCTTCAGGTTTAAGATTAGCTGATTCAATTTCATTAACTTCATATTCAGCAAACTCAATCTCTCTTGCTTTTTGACCTTCATCAATATTAAATTCTTCTAATTTTTTTATTAATTTTGTATATTTACTATACTCTTCCTTAATCTTTTCTTTTAATTCTAATATGGAATCCTTTGCAAATTTATCCAAAATATCTAAATGATTTTTTGTATATAATAATGACTGATGATCGTGCTGACCATGTATGTCAATTAATAAGGACATTACATTTTTTAATGTTTTTATATTAACAGTTTCCCCATTTATTTTAGAAATACTTCTTCCTTCTGAAATCTTTCTTGTAACAGTAACAATGTTGTCCTCTTCCATATAAATATCATATTTTTTCAATTGTTTTGCGCAATTTTCGCTAACTGAAAAAGTTAATTCAACCAAAGAATAATCTGTGCCTTTTCTAATCATATCTTTAGAAGCCTTATTGCCTAAAGCAATGTTTACAGAACCAAGTATAAGTGACTTTCCTGCACCGGTTTCACCTGTTAAAACGATTAAACCTTTTTCAAAGTCCACATCTACCTCTTCTATTAAAGCCAAATTCTTTACGTGTAAATTTAAAAGCATGTTTTCCTCCTTTCTGCATTTTAGATAATTGTATCTTTCCAATCACCCAGAGAAAATTTCATTGCAAACACGTTGATTTTATCATTTTGCTCCGTCGCCTATTGCAAAATTTCAAAAATCTGCCTATTGTTTGCTACTGAATTTTTCTCTGGGTGATTGTATTAATTATCTTTTTTACTATATTATAATGTTAAAAGGTCTTGTTCCACCTGTACTTGCACAACTGTTGAAAAATGACCTTGGGCAATCAAATTTAACGAATGAAACTTTCTATATGTTCCTTAACCCTATCTGTTTCTTCAGCATGTTTTACCACACACATTATTGTGTCATCTCCGGCAATACAGCCTAGAATTTCTTTAATCTGCATTGCGTCAAGTGCTGCAGCCACTGCCATTGCCATTCCTGACACTGTTTTTACTACAAGTATATTTCCTGCCGTATCCATTGTTATAATTCCATCATTTAAAACACGCATATACTTGCTATTTGATACTATATCTGAACTGCTCTGCACTGCATATTTCTGCTTACCGCCTTTTGTGGCTATTTTTGTAAGATTAAGCTCTCTTATGTCTCTTGATATTGTGGCCTGGGTTACATTAAAACCATTTTCAACAAGCTTTGCTGCCAACTCTTCCTGAGTTTCAATATCATAATTGGTTATTAATTCTATTATTTTTCGCTGTCTTTTTGTTTTCATGGCATATCTCCTAATCACCAAGCTTATCCTTTATTACCTGAAGAAAGCTTCCTTCGTCAAGCTTAGCTATCTCTGTGGTTTCAACTGCTTCATATATTCTGATTCTATCTTGTGAAACTATGTTAAATATTCCATCACCGTCAAATGCTATCTTTCTGTTTTCTTCATTAGGCGTTCTTGACGGTCCGATTATAACCTCTATTTCATCATTTCTTGACAGAAGAATACTTCTTGTTCCAATTGAATGAGGACATATAGGTGTAAGAATAATCATATGTGAATCAGGTCTTGCCACAGGACCTCCTGCTGAAAGATTGTAAGCAGTTGAACCTGTTGGTGTTGACAATATTATTCCATCTGCCTGAAACTTTCCAAGAAGTTGACCGTTAACGTACACATCAAAATTGGAAATAGCCATATCGCCACCTCTATGTATTACAATATCATTAAGCACGTTAGACTTGTACACAACTTCGTTGTTTCTTATAACCTGACCACACAACATCATTCTTGACTCAACATTAAATCTGTCATTTAAAAGTCTGTCAATTGAGCCTTCCATTTCTTCCGGTGAAATTTCTGCAAGGAAACCTAAAGTACCCTTATTTACGCCAATAAAAATCACATCAAGTTTCTCTAAGTCTTTAGCCGCATGAAGTAATGTCCCATCGCCACCTATTGTTATAACACATTCAAGATTTCCCGGAACCTGCTCCTCTAAAATAACCCGATACTGTCCTGTAGCTGTGTCCACGTTATTTAAAACCACGCAACTGCCACCTTTTTTTATAATATAATCTGATATTTTATTTGCAATGCTGTTTTTTTCATCTTTATAGTTGTTTGTAATTATGCAAAAATTTTTCATCCAAAAACTCCAATATTCAAAAATTATAATTATAAACTTAATCTAAGCCAGTCTAAATCTAACTGTTTTCCTGCTTCTTTTTATCAAGTGTTACATGTGAATCTTCAACAACTTTAACAGGGTCAACACATATCTCATCTACAACCGGTTCTTCACCGTTGTTCTGCAAATATAATAAATATTCAATATTGCCCTCCGGTCCCTTAACAGGTGAATAGTCAAGATTTAAAATCTTAAATCCTATGGACATTGCATATTCTATTACTTTTTCAATGACCTGAACGTGAACCTTCTTATCTCTTACAACACCTTTTTTACCTACATTCTCTCTTCCTGCTTCAAACTGTGGCTTAATAAGACATACTATTTGACCATTTTCTTTTAAAAGATTCTTAACAGGTAATAAAACCTTAGTTAATGATATAAATGAAACATCAATTGAAGCAAAATCAAGTACATCATCAATTTGGTCAGGTGTTACATATCTAATATTAGTTCTATCCATACAGATTACTCTGTCATCCTGTACAAGTTTCCAAGCAAGCTGACCATGACCCACATCAACAGAATAAACTTTTACTGCACCATTCTGTAACATACAATCAGTAAAACCACCTGTTGAAGCTCCAACATCCATGCATGTTTTTCCTTCTATCTTCACACCAAAAACATCCATGGCTTTCTCTAACTTTAAGCCACCACGGCTAACGTATTTCAGTGTCTTTCCTCTAACTTCAATATTTACTTTTTCGTCGAAAGTTGTTCCCGCCTTATCCTCGCGTTCATTATCAACGAAAACTATACCACTCATTATTATGGCCTTGGCTTTCTCTCTTGAAGGAGCCAAACCTCTTTTTACTAATAAAACATCTAATCTTTCTTTCATCTTGTCAGTTCCATTACCTTTTCGTATATATTTTTATAGCTTATTCCTATTTCTTCCCTAAGCAAAGCCACGTTACCCTGTTCCACAAACCTGTCATCAATTGCCATAACCTGAACATCTGCATCAATTCCACTTTCCAATATGAAAGTTTCAACGCTTTCTCCAAAACCGCCTTTTTTAATTCCTTCTTCCACAACAATTATATGTTTGTGATTTTCAGCAACTCTTTTAATAAGTTCAGTATCCATAGGTTTAATAAAAACAGGATTAACAAATGCAGGATGTACATTCTCTTTCTCAAGCATATCTATTGCCTTATAGGTTTCCTCAACCATTGAGCCTACAGCTATAATTGCCACATTACCACCTGCATTGTTGCCATCTTTACTGCCTTCTTTTAATATCTGACCTTTTCCATACTGCAAATTAATGTCTTCCTTAATTTCAGGAAAAGCAACGCCTCTCGCAAATCTGATTGCTATTGGCCCGTCAAAATGTTCAGCAAACTTCATTGCCTCTTTTAATTCTTTAATTCCTGACGGTGCAATTATTGTCATATTAGGCATTGCTGACAGAAATGACATATCAAAAATGCCCTGATGGGTTTCGCCGTCACTACCAACCAGACCTGCCCTGTCAAAAATCAATGTTACCGGAAGTTTCTGTATACATACATCGTGTAAAATCTGATCATATGCTCTCTGATAGAACGATGAATATATTGACACCACAGGCTTGTATCCTGATACTGCAAGTCCTGCTGCAAAAGTTACTGCGTGTTCTTCTGCTATTCCCACATCGAAAAATCTGTCAGGTAATTCTTTTTGGAATCTTGATAATCCTGTTCCATCAGGCATTGCCGCTGTTATTGCAAGAATTCTGTCATTTGCCTTTGCCATTTTAACCAATGTTTTTGAGAAAACATCTGTATATGACATCATTCCGTTAGTTACTGTTTCAAGGCCTGTACTTATGTCAAAAGGATTAACTCCGTGATACTTAGAAGGATCATTCTCTGCAGGTTCATAACCCTTGCCCTTCTTTGTTCTTACACAAATAATAATCGGTCTGTTAATCTTTAATGCCTCTTTAAAAATATCTATCATTTCAGGAATATTATGGCCGTCAATAGGCCCAATAGATGTTATTCCCAAATCTTCAAACAATCCCTGACTAATAAACAGATTCTTAATATGGTCCTTTGTTCTTTTTACACTTTTTACAAGGCTTGAACCAAATTTGGGGATTCTGCTAAGTGATGTTTCTACATCACTTTTAAAATCATTATACTGTTCGCTAGCCCTTAGCTTATTAAGATAATTAGACATTCCTCCAACATTCTTTGATATTGACATTTTATTGTCATTTATAATAATAAGCATATTTCTTTTTAGATTAGCAACATTGTTAATGGCCTCTAATGCCATTCCTCCACTAAGTGCGCCGTCGCCAATTACAGCTACTATCTTTTCATCTGTTTCATTTAGTTTAGCTGCTGTTGCCATACCAAGGGCAGCAGAAATGGATGTTGAACTATGACCTGTATCAAAGCTGTCACATAGACTTTCATGTCTTTTCGGAAAACCACTTAATCCGTTTAACTGTCGCAAAGATTCAAACTCGTCCTTACGACCTGTTAAAATCTTATGTGTATATGCCTGATGTCCAACATCCCATACAATCTTATCCTTAGGGAAATCAAGCACTGCATGCAAAGCTATTGTTAAATCAACAGTACCTAAGTTAGAAGCAAGATGTCCCCCTGTCTTACTTACTGAATCAATAAGAAACTCTCTTATTTCTTCTGCAAGTTTTGGATAATCTTTTTTATCTATATTTTTAATATCATTTGGTTTATTAATTTTTTCTAAAAGTTCACTCATTTATTTCACTCTGTTAATTAATTTTATAATTAAATTTTTAAGGAATTCACTATCTCCCCCAAGACTTTCAAGTAAATTAACCGCCTTCTCTGAGTAATCTTCAACTAGTCTTTTTGATTCATCTATTCCTTTTAAAGTAACATATGTAGTCTTATTGTTCTTTTCATCACTAAGAACCGGCTTTCCAAGTTCTTCCAATGTTCCTGTTACATCAAGAATATCATCCTGAATTTGGAATGCTATACCTACATTAGTTGCTATTTCTTCCACTGTTTCAACAGCCTGCTCATCTACTCCTGCCAGAATGGCTCCAACCATCATTGCCCCCTCGATTAATGCTGCTGTCTTAAGCTTGTGAATAAAATTAATTGTATCTATGTCTTTTTCTTTATTTTCGTTTATTACATCAACAGTCTGACCGCCAATCATTCCGTAGATTCCTGCCTTGTAAGCAAGAATATTCATGGCAAGTGCTGCTCTTTGAGGATATTTACTCTTTAGTATTGCCATACTCATAGTTTCGTATGCCATATTAAGAAGTCCATCCCCTGCAAGAATCCCCATATCTTCGCCATATACGGCGTGTGTAGTCTTCTTGCCTCTTCTATACATATCATTATCCATTGCCGGCAAATCATCATGTACTAATGAATATGTATGAATCATTTCCATTGCTGCCATAAACGGATATGCCTCTTTTTCATCTCCGCCAAACAATCTTAATGTTTCCAAAACAAGCATTGGTCTTAATCTTTTTCCACCTGCCTTAAGACTGTAATTCATTGCTTCAATTATAATCTTCTGCAGTCCTTCTTCCTTAGGACAATAATCGTATACAATCTTTTCAACGTATGCCGTTCTTTCCTTTAATTCTGTATCAAAATTATTCATTTATATTTCCCTCTTCAATAATTTTAATCTGCTTTTCTATTTTATCAATCTGGTTGTTACAATCCTGTACCAAACTAAGCCCTTTATTATATAATTCAAATGACTGTTCTAATGTTATTCTGTCTGACTGCATTTTTGAAATTATATCTTCAAGCTGTTCAAAATTATCTTCTATGCCGACATTTTCTGTATTATTCATATTATTTCCCGTATTATTTTCTTCTATAATACTTGTAACATTATTTTCAGTATTATTCTCCATTATTTTCTCCCTGAACTTCCAATACACTTGCTTTTATTTTTCCGTCTGAAATTGTCAGATTAATATTATCTCCTTTTTTAAGTTGTTCCACTGTTTTAATTGATTCTCCTGAATCATTTTCAACATAGGCAAAGCCTTTTGAAATCTTATTAAGTGGAGATAATCCGTTAAGTCTTACTGCGTATATCTGAAGCATATGTTTTCTACTATCCAAAATAGTATGAAAACAATCTGTAAGATGCATCTGCAAGTCAGATATATATTGCTTTCTTGTAAGCAACATATTCTTAGGACTATACATCTGAATACTATTTTCCAGATTCTTAGTAAGTAATTTGTATTTTTCAATAAAATGTTCTTCGTAAGTTGTAAGCATCTTTCTATAATTCTGCAACTTATTTTCAAATTCCATATAATCAAACACTGCCAATTCTGCCGCTGCCGACGGAGTAGGTGCTCTTCTGTCCGAAACATAATCTGCTATTGTTGTATCTGTTTCATGCCCTACTGCAGATATAATAGGGGTATTGCAATTAAAAATAGCTTCTGCCACAATCTTTTCATTAAAAGCCCACAAATCCTCTATAGAGCCACCACCACGGCCTACAATAATGGTGTCAAGATTCATTGAGTCAAGACATCTTATTCCGTTAACAATGTCTTTTGCTGCATCAGCCCCCTGCACAAGGCATGGATACAAATAAAGTTGCACATACGGATTACGTCTGGTTGTTATATTAATAATATCTTGTATTGCCGCACCTGTCTGTGCTGTACATATTCCAATTCTTGTAGCATATCTTGGAATAGGTTTCTTATACATAGGATCAAAAAGTCCCATTTCTTCAAGTTCAACTTTTAATTGCTCAAATCTTTGATAAAGTAACCCTGCACCTTCTAATATAATCTCCTTAGCATATATCTGGTACTTTCCATCTCTTTCATAAACACTTACGCTGCCAAGAACAACAACCTTCTGTCCTTCTTCCATCTTAAATTTAAGTCCTGACCTGTTACCTGCAAACATAATTGCGGATATAACTCCGGTTCTATCCTTTAACGTAAAATAAATATGTCCCGATGTGTGATATTTGCAGTTACTTACCTCGCCTTTTATATAGATATTATTTAAGGCAAAGTCCTGATTAAACATTCTTTTTATATAATTGTTTACCTGTCCTACAGTATATATGGATGCCATATTAACTCCTAAAATAACTTTGCAAGTACACCGTTAACAAATGAAGGTGAATCATCTGTTCCATATTTCTTAGCAAGTTCAATGGCTTGATCAACAGCAACTTTTTCAGGAATATCTTCATCAATCTTCATTTCATAATAAGCAAGTCTTAATATTGTAAGATCTACTTTTGACATTCTATCTGTTGTCCACTTTACAGCAGCCTTATTGATTGCTTCATCTATTTCGTCTATCTTTTCTGCTATTGCATCAACTCTGTTAGAAATAAATTTTCTGTCTTCTTCTGATACTTCAGGTGTTTCCTCCCAAAACAAATCATACTGTTTCGGCATTTCTGATCTATTGTGAAAATCATTACAATATAATAACTTAAATGTATTCTCTCTTAATTTAACTCTGTTCATATTTCCTCCTAAAATTGCTAGTATTCCTATGATGTCAAAAAGGGTGTCTGTTACAGACACCCTAAAAAATAACTTGTTTAGTTAGTTGCTACGCTTGCAATGTTCACATTAACATTGGCAACTTCCATACCTGTCATGTTTTCTACTGTTGTTTTAACCTTGTCCTGAACCTTCTTTGATATTGTAACTATATTCTCATTAATTCTAAGAATAATTGATAAATCTACCATTACTGTATTATCTACAACGTCAACTCTAACGCCTTTAGATAATTTCTTCATTCCAAGTTTTGAAACAAGCTCTGCTGTGATGTTTCCAGCCATAGCCACAACACCATCAACCTCCATTGCTGCCATTGCTGAAATAACAGCAAGTACATCGTTACTAATCTGAACTTCTCCTAAGTCAGAATTGTCATGTTCAATATAAGTAGTTCTCTGAGATTCCATATTGACCTCCTAATGCGTATTCTTGTGATTATTATACCATCATTGATGTCATTTTACAACTGACTAAATTATTGTATTTAGTTTATTGCCAGTCTATGTCAGGAACCTTTACCACTACCGTTTTAGTCTTAATGGCAGTGTCCGCCACACTTGCTGCAATCTCCACCGCACTGAAGTGACTTGCCGGCTTTTTTATCTTTAACCATGCTTCTAATTATTAAAGCTACTATAATTGCTAATACTATTAGTACAATGATTGTTCCCATATCATTCGCCTCCATTTTTCTTTTCAAACGCAAAGTTGATAGCAAGATTTTCTTGCCCATAAAATCTTGCTATCCTGCTTGGCTATATATTAACATTTAGAAGTTTTCCTTGCAGTAGTTAGTATACCCTAACCTCTGTTCTATGTCAATAACTTTTTTCTTTATTTTGGTTATTTTATAATTTTTTATTTAATTTGAATATTTATATAATAAATGGTATAATATGGTTTACGTATATGTTAACGGCTTTAGGTTTCACAGCACCGGTTCTTTCCGGTTACTTAGTTGGAATTATTTTAAATTTAAAAGAATTAAGTTAGGATGGTAATAATATGACACATAGTAACGAATCAGCAGAAAATTATTTAGAGACAATCTTGATGTTAAGTCAGAAGCTTCCTGTTGTAAGATCAGTAGATATAGCAAACGAGTTAGGATATAAGAAATCAAGTATTAGTATTGCAATGAAGAATTTAAAAGCTAAGAATCAGATTACGGTAACCGATGCAGGCTTTATCTATCTTACCGATGAAGGCAAAAAAATTGCTGAAATGATTTATGAACGTCATCGTTTCATAACAGCTTTTTTAACAAGCCTTGGGGTTAATGAGAAAATTGCTGCGGAAGATGCATGTAGAATTGAGCATGTAATAAGCGAAGAAAGTTTTGCAGCTTTAAAAGAACATATTAAATTATAATTTTAATATTAACGCCGCACCAAATGGTGCGGCTTTTCTTATTGGTTGTTTGTTGGTGTAATTGTTATATTCTTTGCTGCTATTCCTGTTTTTCTTTTTACCACATTTTCAATCTGGGCTTTCTTTGTTTCATCCATCTCAGCATCATTTACAATAACATCCACCTGTTTGTCTGTAATTGTTACAAGCACATCCTCAAAACCTTTTGCCTTTAATAACGTTTCCACTGTATTTTCCATATCTGTAGTTTTTGTAAGTTCAGTCATTGAGGTTACTGCTTTCTTTTTTTGATTTTCCTCCAAGTCCTTATTGTTAATCACTTCCAATAAAGTTTCCTTATTTTTTGAACGTGTCTGTTCCCTGTTTAATCTTGCCTGAACCATATAGCTGCTTACTGATGTGCCGTTAGTTAATATTGCAGCTCCCGGCTCTTTGGTTTCTTCCTGATTAGTACCATCGTTTTTTTCATTTTCACCATTTACATCATCCCCCGAATTTTCAGCACTACTGTCCAAACCTTCACCGTCCAGACTTTTTATTTCACCGTTTTCATCTGAAAGATTATCCTGTGAATAAACACTGTCATATGTATTATTGTTTGCCTCTTTCGTCTTTTCCTTCTTTGACAGATTATCCGTATAATTCAAATACCCTGCAACTGCAATCAGAACAGCCAGCGCCGTAACAATAATCTGATTCTTTTTTAATATTTTTTTCATTGGACATCCCTCCTAATCAACTTCTAATACTGATATTTTATGTATCGGAACATCAAATAATGCCGATAACATATTAATAATTTGTCCCTTCTTTTTTTCATCCGAAATACCTTTTGCCGTAATTGCTATACCCTCAACTTTTGGATAAAGTTCCTTAACTATATAAGGCTCTTCTCCGTTATTTCCTGAAAATATGACTGTTGACTTTTTAGATGAAGCATTTATGTTATCTCTATTTTCATTTTTTTCCTTTCCTGACGAATCTTCCACATCCTCCTGTAATATTTTTTCGCTGCCTGATTTAAAAGATATTACAACGGAAACTTTAGATATACCATTAATATTTTCTAAAAGTTTTTCAACTTTATTTTCCATATCAGTTTCGTAATTGTTTGACGTTGTTTTGGTTTTAACATTGCTATCCGGCACTTTTTTATCTTTTATATTTTCAAAATATGATGCACCTACAAGCATTATTCCTGCCAATGCCAAAAGAAGTATTTTTTCTTTTCCTATTCTACTGATTTTTCCTATTTTGCTAATATCCTTAATTTCCGGCATTTTCTTTATATCCATTGCTCACCCTTTCATAAACCTTATTTTCAAGACTCTCCCTGTTATTTTCAAAAGTATAATTTTCTTCTTTTAAACTGCCATGAGTGTAGTTTTTAATTATTTGCTCAATGTCACCACTGTTGTTTTTTATATTAATAATGGGATTAACGATTAGTGCAAGCAAAACTATACCTGCAAAAAGTTTTATATATTTCTTACTGCTGCTTTCCGGAAATATATTCAAAACAAGGGAAATTACCAGTGAAAAAATACATATATTTTTTATATATTGATACAAAAATTCCATTTACTATTCCTTTTTTATTATGATTAGAGCTTCAAAATGTTAAAATTTGATTCCATTATGTTTTTACGTTAGTTGTCATGCATATAATTGCAATGCTTATTACAAAAAGAAAACCACTGCTTATTACAACTCTTATAAGAAGCCTTATGCCCTTACAAAGGCAGTTAAGGCTTTCAATTATTCGTCTATCTGCAACGGGCTGGATTATTGCCGTAAAAATCTGAATCGACGCTGAATATATTTGAAGTTTCATATATGGAACAAAGCAAATCAATATTATCATTATGATTCCAAATGTTCCGATGCAGTTTTTAATTAAATTAGCTGAACCTAAAAGCATTCCCGTAACCGCATCAGCCCCATCACCAATAACCGGCAAGGTTCCGATAAACTTCTTTATTGTAGTGTTTTTTGCCATATCAACTGAGGGCAAAATTAATCCCTGAATAATATTTAGCCCGGTTACTATTCCCACCATTGTCTTATTTACAAAATTTATAAAATTCTCTATTACGTGGGTTGTTCCCGACAGAAAATCTTCTCTGGAAATATTATTAACCAAACTTATTGCCATGTATATTTTTATTGCAGGCAATGTTATTTTCAAAAAAACGAACTGGCAAACCTCAATAATCACAAGTGTTAACTGATAAAAACCGGCCGCTGCCGCCTGTCCTACTATTGCCACCGACAAAAAATACGCCGGAATCATTCCGCCAACAAACTTTAATAATAGCTTCACTAATTGGGCAGCTATAATTGAAAACTCCTCAAACATAGTTACCATAATTGCAACTGTAACCATATAACATATATAAAAGCCTGTATCGCTAATGCCATTCTTTGAAAACACATTTGCAAAGTTTGTAAAAAAAGAAGCAATAATTGTAATCAAAAGCAGATTAACAAGAGTTTTTTCGATTAGACTTACATCCCCTATTGTTTTTTCATAGGCAGTTCTTCCTATCTCCTTTAAAACAAGAAGCAAATCTCCGTCCCTTAACTTTTTTAATATATATTTGTAATCAATGTTATCATACCCCTGAGTTTTAAGAATTTTTCCGCTGTCTTCCAAGTCAAAATCATCAATTGTTATAATCTCTTCCGAAATCACTCCTGCTTTAACAGGTTTAGACGTTAAAAATAACAAAATAAAAAATAGCAAAACAAGCTTAAATATGAATTTTGTATTAATAATTCTCATAATATTTTCCTTACGATAATTGATTGGGAATATTTCTTTTCTAAAAGTTTCTCGGAATAATAATTTTCTCACAGCAATAATTTTCTCACGATAATAACTTTCCAATAGAAGAAATCAGTTCCGTAAAAACAGGAAAACTTATAACCAATACAGATAATTTTCCAAAAATCTGAACCTGATTTGCCACAGCCTGATACCCACAATCCTTTGCTATATCCGAAGCAATTTCCGATATAAAAGTCACCCCTGTTATTTTTAAAATAATTTTTATATATTCCCTGCTAACAGAAGTTATACCGGCAAGCCTTTCTACCATTTCCACAATTTCATTCACTCTTACAAGTGAATATAAGAAAATAAAAGCGCATCCTACCACCGAAATCATTATTCCATATTCAGGTTTTATTGACTTAAACTGAATTGCCATAAGCACAACAACAATTCCCATTATTCCTATAACTAACATTTTCTAACCTTTAATTTATAATTCAAAAAGACGCTGTATAGTACTGAACAATTCATATATGTAAGGCACAATCCACATAAGAACAAGAATAAGTCCTGCAAGACTTGTAAGAAAAGCCTGCTCTTCTCTTCCGCTATGTTTTAAAATCTGACCCACAACAGAAACTATTATGCCCACGGCAGCAATTTTAAAAATCAAACTAATATCCATATTTCTCCCTATATAAGAACTATTCCTAAAAATGCCCCACAAGTAATTCCAAGCATTCTGTACAACTTACATTTTTCGTTTTTTTCTGCTTTTAATTCTTTTATTGTTAATTGGATTTGTGACTGATATTTTTCAATATTATTAATCTGGGTTTGTCTGTCAGTTATTCCAAGCCCTCTGCCAAAATCTTTCAGACTGTTTTTATCCTCTGATTTTAGTGATGATTTTTTATCAAAAATATTATCCACACCTAAACTCCATGCCACGCTTAAAGGTATTTCTGACTTTTTAAAACTTTCCTGAACTTTTGTCACAAACTCCCCCACCTTCCCCTCTATCATTTCCGATATATTTTCCAAAGCTTCCTGAACAGAATTATTGCTATAACTAATTTCCCCTTTTAGCAAAATCAGCATTTTCTGTATTTGCTCTAATCTGTTAATTCTTTCAATATAATCTTTGCTAAACAAATAGCCCATTAAGGAGGCTGACATCATAATTAGAACAATTCCTGTTATTTTCAGATACATACATATTCCCCCATACTTTTTATAACTATTTTTCTTTTAAAAATCTTATCTATATCTTGTCCCAGCTTTTCCCTTGCTTCTGCCAAATCTTTTCCATGAATAGTTGCCACAACACTTACCCCGCTGTTTACTGCATATTCAATCGCCTTAAAGTCAGCTCCACTTCCAATTTCATCAACAGCTATAACTTTAGGTGCCATAGACCTTATTGCCATAACAATGCCACTATACTTTGTACAATCACTTATAACATCCGTCCTTAGTCCTAAATTAATCATTGGAACTCCCCTGTAACTTCCACCTATTTCATTTCTTTCATCCACAACTGTTACATTTATTCCTTTTAAATTGCTATAACCCCTTATAATATTTCTAAGCAAAGTAGTTTTTCCCAAACCCGGCGGGGATATAATAAGCAGATTTTCTTTTTCTTCCACAATTTTATTTACCAATTCACAACCTGCATTTTTTAAGTCGTGGCTAATTCTGTAATTCATAAATTTAATATTTTTTATTATATTAATTCCCTTTTCATCCATTACAACCTGTCCTCCAAGTCCAACTCTGTGTCCTCCTGGAATTGTAATATATCCGTTACGAATGCTACTTTCAAAAGAATAAGCCGAATATTCAGTTATCAGATTAAAAGCTGTTTTAATATCTTCCTCATTTACAATATATTCTGAAATTACATATTCATTATTCTTAATAAAAATTATTAAAGGGCAATTAATACGCAGCCTAATTTCAGTTAAATCATTAAAATCCATCCACTGATTTTCGCATTTATTTCTGATGGCATTTCTCACATTAGGCGGTAAATATTTTTCAATTATTTCCATATTTTCAATCTCCTTATGAAAATATATGTGAAAAAACTGCTATTATTCTATTTACTTTTATGAAATATAAAGTAAAATAATATTAAGTACACATATTATTTTATGTAACAATTTTATAAATAATTAGGAGGAGCTTATGAAAAATACACGTATTATAGGCATAATTTCAGTTACAGTGCTTCTACTTAGCACAATAACAATCTACGGATATGAAAGTTCAGGCAACAAAAACATTAACACTTATGAAGCTACTCAGGAATCAACACCAAGTGTTACAACAATTCCTGCAACTACAACACCTGTAACTACTAATCCTACAACCAAGCCGGTAACAACTACTAAACCGGTGACAAAACCTACAACAAAGCCGGTGGCTACTACTAAACCGGTGACAAAACCTACAACAAAGCCGGTGACTACTACTAAACCTACAGCTGCAAAACCTAAAACTACAACAACTGCTAAGAACAATGTTAAAGAAACAACAAAGATTTACAACAAAGTAAAATCTATTTCATTAGACAAGAAAGCTATTCGTTTAAATAAGGGGGACAAAAGAACTCTTACTTCTTACGTAAAATACAAGAAGCGTAAAAAGGGAGTTAACGAACCTTTAATCTGGAAAACATCAAACAAAAAAGTTGCTACTGTTTCCCAGAAAGGTGTAGTAAAAGGAAAATCAAACGGAAAGGCATACATAACTTTAAAATCAAAAATCACAGGCAAAACCGTAAAATGTAAAGTTACCGTTGCAAAGACAAAATACGTTGCCTTCACTTTCGATGACGGTCCGGGAATCTACACAGACAAGCTTCTTAAAGCTTTAAACAAGAACAATGCAAAAGCAACATTCTTCGTAGTTGGCTCATGTGTAAACTCACATAAGACACAATTAAAGAATGAATATAAACTTCATATGGAAATAGGTAGCCATACATACAATCATAGCAACCTGAAAACTTTATCAGTGCCACAAATCAAAAAAGAACTTGGCTCAACAAATAAAGTAGTAAAAAGTGTAATCGGTACAACACCTACGCTACTTCGTCCACCATATGGAAGCTATAATAAAACAACAGGAAAGTACGCAGGCGTACCAATGATATACTGGTCAGTAGACACACTTGACTGGAAATACAGAAACGTAAACTACGTATCAAGTACAATCCTAAAAGAAACAAAAGCTTGGGATATCGTACTTCTACACGATATACACCAGACATCAGTAGACGGATTTATAAAGGCGTTGCCAACACTTAAAAAGAGAGGTTACGAACTGGTAACAGTAAGCGAATTGTACAGCCTTAAAGGCAAAAAACTTAAAAACGGAGTAATGTATTTTAGTCCTAATAGGGATTAACTTTTCCACAAAAAAGAACAACCAACTCAACGAAAGCACACTTTTGCTGCTCTCGGCTCGTAGCGGTACTAAGAATCTATGACAGTTTCACTGCCCTATCTTCTAAGAACCGACGGCCTCAAAGCACTTTCTTTAGAGTTGGTTGTTCTTTTTTTATAAATTTTATTGATTTTTGCTCTAAAATTTTAACTTAAAAATTTTTCCGTTTTGCCATTAAAATCTTAGCCTAAGAGTTCTTTTACCATTTCGCCGTTAAATTCTACTTTTTTAAGATCGTTTACTTCGATTTGGTATAATGCGTTAGCTGCCAGATGTTCGGCTGCCTGTTCTAAATCTCTTATTCCGCTTGTGTTTTTGTATATTTCCATTACTGCATCAAGTGCTTCTTCTGTCATTACACATTCGTCTTCTTTTAGGCTCATTCTCTTTAATACCTTTGGAAGTGCAAATTTTGAAAAGATAATTTTCTTTTCTTCGATTGTGTAGTCAGGAATGTCTATTACTGCAAATCTTGACATTAATGGTGCGCTTATCTGGTCTTTCTCGTTAGCTGTTGCAATTGGGTAAACACCAACTGTTGGAATCATACATTCCATATAGTTGTCTGTAAAGCCAAGATTGTCAAGAAGTGTTAATAACACGTCTGCCGGATTACCATTACCCTTTCCTGATGCTGCTTTGTCTAATTCGTTTATGATAAATACAAGGTTAGACTCGCCTGCCATTGAGAAGGCATCCATTATAATTCCCGGTTTGGCGTTTGAGTAAATACGTGAACTACCTGTTAACTGTTCAGGGTCGTTGATTGAACTCATATCAAGTGTTGTCCAAGGAAGTTTTAATATCCTTGCAACTGCATAAGCTATCTGTGATTTTCCTGTTCCTGCAGGTCCAATAAGTAAAAGTCCGTATGCAGGAAGTGTATGTGTACGGTTAATCTGGATAATTGTTTCCATAATACGCTGTTTTACCCGTTCCATACCATATAATTCTTCGTCTAATATTTTTCTTGCTTCCACAGGATCAATAGCTTCAAAATAATTATTTTTCCACTGAATGTTCATCATAATTGAAAGTGCTCTCTGTGCGTGATGTCTTTCTTCCTGTGAAACTTCATTTGAACGGGCAACTGCTAAGTTTCTTCTTGCCCAAAGTCTGATATTGTCAGGTAAAGTTCTTCCGGCGCAGTTCATAAAGTCAGTAATACTCTGAATACTTGTAAGCTTCATACTGTCCCCTTCTTCCTCCTGATCCTCGTCTAATTCTTCTTCAATAGGAGGATTGCTTGCAAGAAGTCTTTCAATCATAAACTGAAGGAATCCGTCTTCTGCTGAAAGCTTTGTAACTCCCCCTGCTGCTGTTTCCCTTATTTTGTAAACAGCATAACCATTCTCTGTATTCTCACCTGAAAGTCTTACATTAATATGGTTTTCACCTAGCCACTTTAATAAACTTACAAAACGTGAATCTATTTTTAAAATATCTGCTGTAACTGTTCCGTCTTCCTCTTCAAACTCAAAAGTTGTAGCTTTTGTAGGATTAGTGAACTTACCGCTTGAGTGATGTTTCCACTGTCTTTTCTTATTGTCCAATACTAATATTGGCTTCTCTGCTGAAGTTGTTTTCTCATTAGAGCTAAATGTTGTATATGTACATACAACTTCTTTTTTCTCCTCAGGTGCATTGTTAAAATCAAATACTGGCATAACTTCTACTCTCTCTTTTTTCTTTTTTATTCTCTGTTAATTTTAAAGCATATTTCAAAAATTACAACACTTTTAATAGAAATAATGTATTAAATGTAGTACATTCCCTGATTGTATTCGTCATAATCTTTGTAGCTGCTTTCTAAGTCTGCCAAAGTGGTGTTTTCAAGTACTTCATCCAGTCTGTCATTGATTTTGTCAATAATTAAGTTCTGAATTGTTAAGGCAATTCTAGGATTTTCGCTTTCTGATACTTCTTCTCTCTCAATTTTGTATGCACCATCTAAAGCTTCGATAATTGATGCCACTGTAATTCGTGAAGGGCTGTCCCCAAGTAAATATCCGCCCTGAGCACCTTTTATACTCTTAATAATTCCTGCACGTCTTAATGAGGCAAAAATATGCTCTAAATACTGTGGTGAAATTCCGTTTCTTTCTGCAATGCTTATTAATGAAACATGACCTTTTGTAGAATGAATTGATAAATCTATTAAGGCTGTTAATCCGTATCTGCTTTTCTTTGATAAATTCATTTTTCTCTTCCTTCTCTCTTTTATAATTTCTTTTCCCGATTTTTATGATTTTAATGTAATTTGTACTTTTCCTACTCATTTGGTAGGTATTATATTAGTACTCTAAATCTTTTACTTAATTTTGTCAAGTTCTTGTATATTTTTCCATATTATATTACTATTTATACTATAGTACACAGGGGGCAATTTTTGTCCCACTTATATAATTTTTAGGAGGCACATATGAGCGATACATATATTTCAGATTCTATTAAATACATTGGTGCAGATGATACTACTTTAGATCTTTTCGAGAACCAGTATATTGTTCCTAACGGGGTTTCATACAATTCGTACATTATTATGGATGAAAAAATTGCTGTTATGGACACTGTTGACCAGAGAAAGACAGACGAATGGTTTGATAATCTTAATAAGGCATTAGATGGAAAAACACCTGATTACCTTGTTGTTTCCCATCTTGAACCTGACCACGCTGCAAATATTCAGAATTTTGTTGAAAAATATCCTACAGCTAAGTTGGTTTTAAGTATGAAAGCTAAAGCAATGATGCCACAGTTTTTTGAAATTGATAACTTAGATGATATTTGCATTACTGTTAAAGAAGGCGACACACTTGAACTTGGTGAGCATAAACTTACTTTTATTATGGCACCTATGGTTCACTGGCCTGAAGTAATGGTTGAATATGAAGAAAAAGAAAAGATACTTTTCAGCGCAGACGGATTTGGTAAGTTTGGTGCTCTTTCTGCTGATGAAGATTGGACTTGTGAGGCTAGAAGATATTACTTTAACATAGTTGGTAAATACGGTGCTCCTGTTCAAACTCTTTTAAAGAAAGCTGCAAATCTTGATATCAAGACGATTTGCCCTCTTCACGGACCAATTCTTAAAGAGAATCTTGGATATTACATTGATAAATATAACACTTGGAGCAGCTATCAGCCTGAAGACGAAGGCGTTCTTGTTGCATATGCTTCAATTCACGGCAACACTGAAAAAGCTGCCAAATTAATTGCAAAAACTTTAGAGGAAAAAGGTGCTCCTAAAGTTGCCATTACTGACTTAACAAGAGATGACATGGCTGAGGCCATTGAAGATGCTTTCAGATATAGCAAACTTATTATTGCTGCTTCTTCATATGATGGTGGTGTTTTTCCACCTATGGAAGACTTTCTTAACAGACTTTCACACAAGGCTTACCAGAACAGAACTGTAGGGCTTGTAGAAAACGGTTCATGGGCTCCATGTGCTGCAAGGGCTATGAAAGGATTTGTTGAAAACATGAAAAATATTACAATATGCGATAACACAGTAACAATCAAGTCTACATTAAAGGATGCTGATATGGATAGTGTTAGTGCATTGGTTGATGAAATCTTAAATAAATAAACTTTAAACAAAAAGGAGACTTGCATAAAACTTAAGTCTTATGCAAAGTCTCCTTTTTGTACAGTTTATATATATTACACAAAAAGATTTTTGCCGCTGTAATTATATACTTCTATATAGTTTCAAGTGCCTGTGAAAGATCATTTATTAAATCTAAATTAGAGCTTTGCCTAAGTTTTTGCATTCACTTTCTGCTTCTTCATCAGGTGTTTCCTGACAGATTACAAAATCACACGCCATAACGGCTCCATCACCGATACATGTTTCTTCCCATGTACGCATCCATTCACCATCACCCCATCCGTAAGAACCAAACAAAGCAATCTTTTTGCCTTTTAACTTAGGTTCACATTCCATAAACATTGGTTCAAATTCACTTTCTTCAAGCTGTTCAGCTCCCATTGAAGGACAACCAAATGCAATGGCATCATATGAATCCATCATTTCTGCGTTAAACTGGTCTGCAGGAAGAATTGTTGCTTCTCCGCCTGCTTCTGTTACTCCTTCTGCAACCTTAGTTGCCATAATTCCTGTATTTCCTGTTCCACTCCAAAAAACTACTGCTACCTTACTCATTTTTGTCTTCCTTTCCTGTATTGAAATGATTTATATGTATAGGGACTTTTTTATTATTTTCATTTTTTATTATATATAACATTTATTACATATTTTGTTTCAAAGTCCTAATATATAACTATTTTATACTACCGTAAGTTTTAAAACGCTCTTGCCGGCTTTCCACTGTTCCATGTAAATTCTTGTACATTTATTGAAAAGTTCAAATCTACGCTCAGCTTCACACTGGTCGCAATAAACTTTCCAACATCCACAGCACTTAAAATTTTTCCCCTTGTTTTTTATGAATCCTACAACGTCCCCCACCGGATATCCTAAAAACAATCCAATTTCGTGAGGGAACTCTGTAGTTTCACTTAATCTCATTTTAAGTTTTTCAATAGCCTTCTCAGGCTCTGTACTGTCGTACCCGTAATAGGTCAACACCTCTTTAACCCCCGGCTTCATTAAATCCTTCGCCAACATATCTATTCTATATACATAAATAAGGACTGATTTTTTACTTTTACGAAGAGTTTGGATTTTTATTCCTTTGCCGTTAAGCAAAAGATTTAATTCTGCCATGTCTTTTTCAAGTTGTTTTTCATTTATGAAGTAACAATTAATTAAACTTGCTGTTTTAAGTGATGCCAATGTAGGTGAGCATAAATCAATTATGTACTTTTCCAAAACATTATTTCTGCTCATAAGCATCCTCCTTTAGACTTATACGGAAGAGGCTACTACACCTCCCCCTATAAATCCGGTTCAAAATGATTTATTCTTGGTTAGTTTTTTCTAACTGTCATTATATTATCCTAACTTCAGGAATATTGCAAGCACTTTTTTTGATAAAATTTCCCAACTAGTTTGTTATACTTCTAGCTTCTTAATTAAAAATTTTTACCATATTCTTTAATATCTCTACAGCAAAAATCCCTACAGATTTAGTTTTTTCTAAATCTGTAGGGATTATACCTTTTGGTCCGTTGCCTAAATCCTATAGACTAATCTAATTTCGAAGCAACGGCATTATTATTTTGTTTTTATTTGTGATAAGGTTCGTTATTTATTATTCTATAACTTCTATAAATCTGCTCTAACAAAATAACTCTCATTAACTGGTGTGGAAAAGTCATCTTAGAAAAGCTAAGTTTAAAGTTTGCTCTCTTTGAAACGTCCTGATGCAATCCTAAGGAACCACCGATTACAAACACAATATGGCTTTCGCCCATTATTCCCAACTTGTTAATTTTGTCGGCAAGTTCTTCTGAATCAAGCATCTTGCCATTGATTTCCAATGTTATTACAAAAGCATCATCGGGAATATTTTTGAGAATTCTCTCGCCTTCCTTAGCTTTTATAATATCCATCTCTTTCTCAGTACTATTCTCGATGGTCTTCTCGTCTGCCACCTGAATAATATTAAGTTTACAGTATCTTGATAATCGCTTTGAATACTCATCAATGGCTGCTGTGTAAAACTTTTCTTTAATTTTTCCAACTGTTAAAACTGTTATCTTCATTAGTCCATTCCTTAGTTAATTCTTATAATAAATCTTATTAATTTCAAGTTACTTTCTAATTCTAAATAACTTTGAACCTTATTGATTTCAAGCTACATTCTAATTTGAAAGAACTTTAAATCTTTACAATTTATCCTTACTAGTTCCTCTTTTATCATTTTATTTAACTATAATGTTTCGCCTGGGTATTATACATTTTAAAATACAATCCCTTGGTATTTTCTATTAATTTCTCATGGCTTCCCTCTTCAACTACTGAACCATCCTCCAGAACTATTATTCTATCGCAGAATCTGCATGATGATAGTCTGTGAGAAATGTAAATTGCTGTTTTTCCATGGACCAGTTTGTCAAAGTTCTTGTATACTTCATATTCAGAAATAGGATCAAGTGCTGCCGTAGGTTCATCAAGAACAACTATAGGTGCATTCTTATACAATGCTCTTGCGATGGCAAGTTTCTGAGCCTGACCGCCTGACGGTTCAACGCCGTTTTCCACAAACATTTTATAAATATGTGTGGAATCTTTTTCTTCTAGGCTGGTAATCCAATCCTCAATTCCTGCAATCTTGTATATTTCTTCCAAGTCAACTTTTTTGTCCTGAAAAACTGTTACGTTTTCCTTAATTGTAAAGGCAAAAAGTCTGAAATCCTGAAATACCACTGACAACAATCTAATATATCCCATAAAACTGTACTCTCCGGCTTCCCTGCCGTTTATTAATATTTTTCCTTCGTAATTGTCGTACAAATGGCATAGTAACTTTATGAAGGTAGTCTTCCCGGCACCATTTTGTCCTACAATGGCAACATGTTCTCCTGCCTTAATTGTTGCAGACACGTTTTTAAGAATGTATTTTTCTGTATTTGGATATTTGAAACTTACATCCTTAAATTCAATTTCACACTTGTTAAAGTTTGCCATAATATCTTCTGTTTCTTCTAAAGTTATGTTGTCTGACAAGCTGTTTTCCACTACTGAATTATCAAATTCATCATCTTCAATAGCTACACTTTCAACAAAATCAATATAGAACTTTAAAACTGAAGATGTATAATTCATTTCAAGATATGAATTAACTATGTTTCTAATTGCACTTGCAAACTCGCCTGTAGCCTGAAATAAACTTGAAAACTCGCCAATGGAAATGGTTTTGTTAAAAATATTTACCACCAGCAATATATAAATGGTCATATCACTTACAGAATAAAATATGTTATTTACATTCCAATATTTCAAGAATCCCATGAAATATTTTTTACTTGTGTCATATATTCTGTCCACATAGCCGTCATATTTCTTTTCAAATATTTCTGACGCGTCATAAAGACGAATGTCCTTTGCATATCTGCTTTCCTGCAATTCAGTATTAAAATATGTACTGCCTCTTTCCACATTGCTCATTTCTTTGAAGAACTTACGTCTGCCCTTGTTTACTTTCGATGTGGTATAAGAGTTTACCGCAAAAGAAATAATTACAGGAATCATTAACCAAGGAATTCTTGTACAAACAAGAACCACAACTCCAAGTGCTACAAAGAACTTAGTGATAATGTTTGCCAGTGCTGTAATAAGACCATTAACCTGTCCTGTTTCATTTAATGCTCTTTCCGCATTTTTAATAATATCTAAAACATCTGTGTCCTCTGTATTTTTAAACTTCATTTTAATGCAGTTCATACATAAATTGGTTTTAAATATTCTGTCAAACTTTTCGCCAATTCTTGATATGTTTTCTCCTGTCCACTTCTTAAGGTTTGAACAAATAAAACTTCCAATACAAATAAAAGCTACCCAAAACACAATCCAAAACATATTTCTCTTAGATTCATCTGCAATTTCATCAATAAGATACTGGGTTCCAAGAATTGTTACAAAGGGAGACAGTGAATTTACAATTATGTTTAAAATAAGAAAAGCATAATATTTCTTGTCATTCTGCCACGCAAATTTTCCAAAAAACTTAAAGCAACGGATATTATCTTTATTATTTTTCATACTACTGTCCTCCCTCCATTTCAACTTTTAATGCTTCTACACCTTCATTGATTTCTAAATCAGCATCTTCCACATTATCGCTGTTTTTTTGTTTTTCATCATAATATTGTGACTGAATGCCAAACATATAAGCATATTTTCCATTCTTAGCCATTAGTTCTTCGTGAGTTCCTTCCTCAACAATTGTTCCATCTTCAAACATTGCAATCTTGTCGCAGAACCTTGTACTTCCAAGTCTGTGTGAAATAAAAACTGCTGTTTTTCCATGAATCATATTTTCAAATTCACGATACATTCTGTCCTCTGCCAACGCATCAAGTGCTGCTGTAGGTTCGTCCAAAATAATAACTTTTCCATCTTTATACAAAGCCCTTGCCATGGCAAGTCGCTGTTTTTCCCCTCCTGACAAATCAATTCCTTCTTTATCAAAAATTTTTAATAAATTAGTGTGTATGCCCTTTTCGTATGAATTGATTTTTTCACTTAAACCACTTTGCTCCAGCACCTCATTTATCTTATTCATATCAGTTTTGTCTTCCTCTGCAAATGAAATATTCTGATAGATTGGCATTGCAAAACATTCCACATTTTGGAATACAGGTGAAAACAGTTTAAAATATTCTTCCCTGTTGTATTCTTTTATGTCAACATCATTTAAAAGGATTCTTCCTTCACTTGGTTCGTACAACTTCATCATAAGTTTTATGAAAGTAGTTTTTCCGGCACCGTTAACGCCAACTACCGCAAGTTTCGCTCCATTCTTAATGGTTAGATTAACATTCTTTAAGACATAATTATCGTGTCCCGGATACTTAAAGCTTACATTTTCAAATCTAAATTCAAACTTATCAAGATTTATTTCTGTAATGTGACCATCTTTTTCATCTGCTGTTTCCCTGTCTTCCTTCCAGTCAACAAAGTTTCTGTAATCATTAATCATAAGACTATTAGTTCTCATATCTGAATAAATCCAGTTAACATATCCTACTGACGCATGGAATGTAGATACAAGTCCAACATAAAGAACAAAATCTGATACCTGATACGCACCTGTAACAACATTGTAAACAAGCCATGTGTACATAAGAATCTTCTGAACAATCAATACTGATCCAAGGCTTACTTCCCACAAAACCATTCTGTTGTGATGCTTCCTGTTTAATTCTTTGTATGTTTCATTTACACCTGATAACTGATTGAAAAATGCATTTGACATATTAAAAAGTCTGATATCTTTTGCAAAATCAAAATTCTTTGTAGTTGACTCTAAGTAATTCATTTTACGCCATGTTGGTGCCATTGCATCTGAAAACTTGATCTTATCTCTTTTTGTAAAGAAAGATGAAATCTTTACTATTCCAAAAGATATTACAATGAAAATTATCATCATTAATAGATTTTGGATTCCTATTAATGCCGCTGACAAAATCATTAATGTTCCCTGGGCAATAAAATTTCTACTTTGGTATAAAACTCCATGAAATCCCTTGCCTCTGTTCAATGCTGTTTTTGCTCTTTGGGCATAATCAAGAAAATCCGGTGATTCCATGTTTTTAAAGTCAGTATGAAATAACTTGTCCATTCTCTTCTTTTCAACATAGCCTTCTGTCTTTCGATATTCAAACTCGAAACTATTGTAACATGTAGTGCTGATAACATCTAAAATCATCATTATTAAGCAAATAATTACTGTATACATAATTATTGTGTTAAATGGCAAATCATCCTCAATAAATGACAGCACATATTTAGGAGCATATGAATTTAACAAAGTACCCACTATGTCTCCTATAGGCTTAATTAATGTAATTGCCAGTAGTCTTAAGTTACTCTTTCTCTCAATATTCAGGGCATAAATAAAATTATTTAAAAACCCATACGTTTTCTGTTTTTCCATTTTTTTCTCCCATATTCGTCCGATTTATATTAACATCTTACCATATGGATTTTATGTTCTCAATCTTAATTATAATGTTTCGCCTGGGTATTATACATTTTAAAATACAATCCATTAATATTTTTTCATTTTCTCCCCCCATATTTTCTTTGCCCGGTGTATTCTTATTTTTTATCAATTAACTACTCGCAGACTTTTTTATTTTATTGACTGTTTATTTTTATCAAAATCAGTTATTTACTTGTTATAAATTTAGTTTTAGTTTATACTTATTTTATAAGATATTTACGGAACGGAGAATTAATATGGCTGATAATAATAATATTTTAAATGAAGCTGAAACAGCTTCTGAAAATAATAATTTAGATAATAATTTAACTAATAAAGATTATAACGGAACAACAGATAATAAAGAATCACAGTACGTTCCTAACATTGATGTTTTTTCAACTGATAAGGTCAACAGCTATGTGAAACTTTCAGACAAATATGAAGACATTAAATCTTCTGCTGCAACAATGCTTATTGTTGGTGGAGTTGGACTTGTTCTTATGGCTTTAATTATTGCCAAGGTTATTGTTCTTCCAATCAGTGCAGAAACTTCATGGTTGTTCTACTCTGTAATGGGTGGTGTTTTTATTATTTTTGTAATAGCCGGAATTGTTTCTTTTATGCATGCTAAGCAGGTTAAGATTGAAGCTGCTGAAGAGGATAAACTTATTGACAGCATTAATACCTGGGCTAATGATAATTTGAAAATTACCGATTTAGATCAGGGACTTGACTTAAGCCAGCCTGATGAAATTCTTTTCTTTTCAAGAGCTGAACGTATTAAGAAGGCTCTTATGATGGAATTTGAAAATGCTGACGAACCTTTAATAGATGAACTTACAGAACAGATTTTTCATACACTATATGAAGAATAGCCTTTATTAATCCTCTTGACTATTCTTCTAATCCTCTGAAGCTATAGGTTACCTATCCCTATAGCTTCTTTTATATACTAATTACAATCTTTGTAATAAAAAAATGGTTTCAAACTTTATTTTCTTTAACGCTTGAAACCATCTTTTTTTATATGTAAATATTTCTAATATTATTCATCCCAGTTATGATATACCTGCTGAACATCTTCATCTTCATCAAGTCTGTCAATAATAATGTTCATCTTCTTAATTGCTTCATCATCTGTTAATTCAACATAGTTCTGTGGAATCATTGTAACTTCAGCCTGTGCCATAGCAACTCCAGCTGCTTCTAATGCTTCTCTTACTACGCTAAATTCGTTAGGATCTGTAATAACTTCATAGCTGTCTTCTTCGTCCTGGAAATCTTCAGCTCCTGCATCAATTGCAGTCATCATAAGTTCATCAGGATCCATGTCGCATTCTTCCTTATCAATGATAATCTGTCCCTTTTCGTCGAACATATATGCTACACAACCCTGTGTTCCTACATTTCCACCACCTTTTGTGAAACAGTTTCTAACATTAGCTGCTGTTCTGTTTCTGTTGTCTGTAAGTGCATCAACAATAATTGCAATACCATTAGGACCATATCCTTCATATCTTACTGTTTCATAGTTAATTGCACTTGCATTTCCTGCTGCTTTCTTAATTCCTCTTTCAATTGTGTCATTAGGCATGTTGTTTGCTTTTGCCTTTGCAATAACATCACGAAGCTTGCTGTTATTATTTGGATCTGCTCCGCCTTCCTTAACTGCTACAGCGATTTCTTTTCCGATAATTGTAAACATCTTACCTTTTGCTGCATCATTCTTTTCTTTCTTATGTTTAATATTCGCAAATTTTGAATGTCCTGACATATTAATCCTCTCTTCCGTAATCTTCTTTATTTCTATTTCTAATTTAAACCACTAGAAATTTTAACATTTTATATATTAATAGTCAACTAAGCTTATGTATCTAATTCCAAACTAATTAATAATGCTTTGTCCACTATTTTAAGCATTTCGCTGTCTAAATGACAAACCTTATCTTTCAATCGCTTCTTGTCGATTGTTCTTAACTGCTCCAATAAAATAATTGAATCTTTTATAATATTGCATTTGTCACAGTCTATTTTTACATGAGTCGGCAGTTTAGCCTTAGTCATTTTTGATGTGATTGCCGCAACAATTACTGTTGGACTGTGCCTGTTTCCCGTATCGTTTTGAATAACCAGAACAGGTCTTATTCCTCCCTGCTCAGAGCCTACAACAGGTCGCAGATCTGCATAATATATATCCCCTCGTCTAATAACCATTTCACACTCCAAAAATTGTTTATTTATATATAAGTATTCCAATTTTTGTAATGTGTATTCAAAATATAATAAAAAATTATATTTCTACTTCATAATCATCTTCAAAGTAGTCCTTCGTGCCAACTATTTTGCCATCTTTAACAAATACTCTTGGCACTCTTTTTCCAAGGTCACAGACAAACTCATAATTAAATGTTCCGGCTAACGCTGCCAAATCATCAATTAATATTTCCTCTGAACCATCTTTTCCTGCAAGAGTAACCTTGTCCCCTTCCTTAACATCCATACCTGTTACATCAACCATAAACTGGTCCATGCAAACTCTTCCAAGAATGTTGCATTTCTTACCATTAATTAGAACATAGCCTTTATTGCTTAAGTTTCGTGGATATCCGTCTCCGTATCCAACAGGAATAGTTGCTATTGTCATCGGCTTATCTGCCACAAATGTCTGACCATAGCTTACGCCTCTGCCTTTTTCAATGTTCTTAACATATACAACATGACTGTATATAGACATTGCAGGTATTAATTTCATATTATCCTTATCCATCTCTTCTGATGGATACAAACCATACATTGAGATTCCTGCTCTTGAAATTGTAAGGGAAGTTTCAGGCATTTCCATCATAGCTGCACTGTTTGCACACTGATGAATTGGTATTTTAACACCTTTTGCTTCTACCTTGGCAATAAAATCATTATATTCCTTAAACTGCTTTTCAGCAAAAGACTTGTCGACATAATCAGCCTTTGCAAAATGAGTAAATGCAGATTCAATCTCCACATTTGGAAGCTTGCTTATTTCTACGACCTCATTTACTGCTTCTTCACTTGGAATATAACCGATTCTGCTCATTCCCGTGTCAACTGCAATATTAAATTTAACTGTTTTGTTTAACTTAACTGCGTGATCTGAAAAAGCTTTAGCCATCTTATATGTAAATATAGGTGGTAACATTTCTTCGTTAATTACTAAATCGCACAAGTTTTCAGGAACAACTCCCAGTATGTACAACGGCTTATCAATGCCGTGTCTTCTAAGATTGTGTCCTTCCCAAGCTGTTGCTACTGCATAACCAACGCATTCATTTTCAAGTGCTTTTGCAATGGGTACAGCTCCATGACCATATCCATCTGTCTTAATAACTCCTACAATTCCTGTTTCAGGTTTAATTTTTTCTCTCATCATTTCTATGTTTTTAATTATTGCATCTAAATTTACTTCAGCATATACTCTAAAGTATTTTTCTATATCTTTCATTATCTCATTCCTTTAAATAAAATCTTTATTCCTTCAATAATATCTGTTGCCATCATTGATGTCTTTGACACATATTCCATAGCTTTATCCCCCGCCAATCCGTGAATGTATGGTGCCAAAACAGTTGCGTTATTAAATTCAACACCTATGCCTATAAGCGCCGCAACTATCCCTGTTAAAACATCGCCTGAACCTGCTGTAGCCATTCCACTGTTACCTGACAGATTAACGAAAGTCTCCTGTTCCGTTGTAATAACTGTTCTTGCATCCTTTAAAATACAGTTAATGTTATATTTATAATTAACTTCTCTTCCATATTTAATCAGATTAGAAGCAATCTCCTCAACCGGAATATTTAAAAATCTGCTCATTTCTCCCAAATGAGGTGTAATTACAACATTCTTGTGTAACTTCTTTTTCAATCTTTCGTCTTCTGAAATATTGTTAATCCCATCTGCATCTATAACTGTTGGCAAATTATATTCAAGAACTTTTTCAATCATATTCTTTTGAATTACGCCTGTTCCAATTCCCGGTCCAATGGCAACAACATCACACCACTTAAGGCATGCTTCCAATGATTTCATATTAAAATGATGTACATCATAAGTATTCACCATTGCTTCCGGAAGTAATCTTTGAATAATCTGTCTGTTCTGTTCTGCAGTAAATACACGAACTAATCCTGCCCCAACTCTAAATGCCGCTTCAGCACAAAGAACCGCCGCACCGGAAATATCCTTACTTCCTGCGATAATCAAAATCTTGCCATATGTGCCTTTATTAGAATAATTAGGTCTTGGTGGAATAAAATTAAAATCCTCTAATGTTGCAGTTTTAACCTGCTCTTCTATCTGTTCATAAGCTTCCTGAGGAAATCCGATATCTGCCACAACAACCTGACCGCAATATTCTGCTCCAGGATATAAAACAGTACCAATTTTATAACTTCCAAAAGTTACAGTGCAATTAGCCTTTACTGCAACGCCACAGATTTTACCTGTGTCCGCACTAACACCTGACGGAATATCAACTGAATATACAATGTTCCTTCCCTTATTGATTTTTGAAATAACATCTTTATATACACCTTCCACATTACGGGATAAGCCTACTCCAAAAATACTGTCAATAATAACATCTGCATCGTTATAATCACCAACTATGTTAATTCCAATATTATGTGCAATGGAAAGCTGCTGTTTAAATTCTGTACTGGCTTTTGATATGTCACCTAAAATGTACAACTCTGTGTTGTAACCTTTTAAATGTAATATTCGACAGATTGCGACACCATCTGCCCCATTGTTTCCAACACCTGCTACCACAAGTATTTTCTTATCCTTTAACTGGTTTTTGCAGACAATCTCTGCCACACTCAGTGCAGCCCTTTCCATTAAAACCAACGACGGTATTCCAATTGTATTAATGGTATAACTGTCTATCTTTTTCATATCTGTACCTGTAACAATATTTTTCATATATTACTCCTTAGAATCGTTCTTTTCTGAAATTCTATATGTAAGCTTCATTAAACTTTCTGATAAGTGAACATTTTCTACTATAATATCGTCTGAAAAACTTAAATCTGTATGTGCAAAGTTCCAAAAAGCCTTTACTCCACACTCTACAAGCTTTTGTGCTATCTTTTTAGCCGGTCCCTTTGGCAATGTTAATGCAACAATTTCCACGTTATGTTTTTTTACATAATCATAAATATCTGCAATATCCAAAATCTGACCGTGAGCTGTCTTCTTTCCTATTAAGTCAGGATTCTTGTCAAACAATGCAGCAATTTCAAATCCTCTGTTTCTAAAGTTACCGTAGTTTGCAATAGCCTGACCAAGATTTCCCGCTCCAACTATTATCATCTTGTGCTTTACATCAAGTCCTAAAAGTTTTCCGATTTCATCATATAGATACTGTACATTATATCCGTATCCCTGCTGCCCGAAACCACCAAAATTGTTTAAATCCTGTCTAATCTGAGAAGCAGTTACATTCATAAGTTTACTCAGTTCCTTAGAAGATATACGCTCCACATTCTGCTGGCGCAACTCATCTAAATATCTATAATATCGGGGCAGCCTTGTAACCACCGCCTTTGATATTTTGTTCATTAATTATTCTCCTTGCTTAAGTGCTTGTAATCCGACACTATCCCCAGACTACAATATATAGTTTCAATTATAGTTATTAGCCTAAAGATTGTCAAATATTTGTCATTCTAATATGTTTAAAATTTTGTCTTTTTATGGTAAACTGTTCACTGTTAGCAAACACAAATATTTTAGGAGGATTTATCATGATATTATCATGTAATCATATATCTAAATCTTACGGTGTAGATACAATTTTGGACGACTGCTCTTTTTTCGTAAACGATGGTGAGAAAGCTGCCATTGTCGGTAATAACGGAGCAGGCAAATCTACTATTATGAAAATTATAATGGGTGAACTTAGTGCTGATAACGGTACAATCACCCTTGGTAAAAACAAGACTATAGGATATCTTGCTCAGTACCAAGATCTTGCTTCACACAATTCAATCTATGATGAAGTAAAATCCGTTAAGGCTGATATTATAAATATGGAAAAGAAACTTGTTGAATATGAAAAGGCAATGTCCGGTGTTTCAGGTGATGAACTTCACAAACTTATGGAAAATTACACTAATTTGGAACATCGCTTTCAATTACTTAATGGTTATTCATACAAAAGTGAAATCGAAGGTGTTATTAAAGGTTTAGGTTTTACTGAGGATGACTTTAACAGAGAGGTTGGCACTCTTTCCGGCGGTCAGAAAACAAGAGTTGCCCTTTGCAAGCTTCTTCTTGAAAAACCTGACATTATTATGCTTGATGAACCTACCAACCACTTAGACCTTACTTCAATCAAGTGGCTTGAAACATATTTATCTAACTATAATGGTGCAGTTCTCATAATTGCCCACGACAGATATTTTCTCGACAAAATAGTTACTAAGGTAATTGAAATTGAAAATACACACTGCCACGTTTATGATGGCAACTACTCTGATTTTTCGGTTAAGAAAAAACAATTACGTCAGGCACAGCTGAATCTTTACCTGAAACAGCAAAGTGAAATCAAACACCAGGAAGAGGTTATTGCAAAGCTTCGTTCTTATAAGCAGGAAAAGTTCTATAAGCGTGCTGAAAGCCGTGAAAAAGCTCTTGCTAATATGGAACGAATTGACAAGCCTGAAGAATTAAAGGATGGCATGAATATTAAATTAGAGCCTGACTGTATAAGCGGTAATGATGTTTTGACAGTTGAAGGACTTTCAAAATCATTTGATAATCTTCATCTTTTTTCTGATATTAGTTTTGAAATCAAACGTGGTGAACACGTTGCCTTAATTGGCGATAACGGAACAGGAAAAACTACTATTCTTAAGATTATTAATGATATTATCAGTGCTGATGCCGGAACTGTAAAGCTTGGCACTAACGTTCATATAGGATATTATGATCAGGAACATCACAATCTTGAAGATTCTAACACTTTATTCGAAGAAATTGCTGATGCTTACCCTGATATGACTAATACTAAGATTAGAAATACTCTTGCCGCTTTTATGTTTACCGGAGATGATGTTTTCAAACTTGTAAAGGATTTAAGCGGAGGCGAAAAAGGTCGTCTTTCTCTTGCTAAGCTTATGCTTTCAGAGGCTAATCTTATTATACTTGACGAACCTACTAACCATTTGGATATGACATCTAAAGAAATTCTTGAAAATGCCATTAATAATTATACCGGAACTGTTTTCTATGTATCTCATGACCGTTATTTTATTAACCAGACTGCTTCAAGAATTCTTGAACTTACAAATACTAAAATAATTAACTATCTTGGCAACTACGATTATTACGAAGAAAAATGCGAAGAGTTAACCAAAACATATGCGCCTGCCATTGAAAAGGAGAAAAAAGTTACTTCTACTTCTTCCGGCAAGCAGGATTATTTAGAAAGGAAGGCTGAAGCCGCAAGGACTAGGAAATTGAAAAATGATATTTCAAAAGTCGAAAAAGAAATTAAAGAAAAAGAAGACAGATTAAATGAACTGGATGAGTTATTAGCAGATCCTGCTGTTTCCACTAATTCCGCAAAACTTAACGAAATTAGCAAAGAACAGAATGAAATAAGTGAACGATTAGATGAACTTATGGATCAATGGGAGATTTTATCTGACCAACTTGACTAATAATATTGCATTTTGTGCTAATTTATCTTAAAATAATTTTATAGTTTTTACGTTTAAGGAGACAGTATTATGGAGAATAAAAAAGTAGTTGTTGCTTTAGGAAGAAATGCTTTCAGTGAATCATTTCCTAAGCAGCAGGAACGTGTAAAGGCAGCAGCAAAGGCTATTGCTGATTTAGTAGAAGAAAAATATGAAGTTATTATTACTCACAGTAATGGACCACAGGTTGGTATGATTCAGACAGCCATGACTGAATATTCAAGACTTGATCCTGACAGAACAGTTGCTCCTATGTCAATTTGTGGTGCAATGAGTCAGGGATATATCGGTTTTGACCTTCAGAATGCTATTCGTACTGAATTACTTCACAGAGGAATTTACAAACCTGTAAGTACTATTATCACTCAGGTTCGTGTTGATCCTTTCGATAGAGCTTTCAATGCTCCTTCTAAGGTTATCGGCAGATTAATGACTAAGGAAGAAGCTGAAAACGAAAAGAAGAAAGGTAACTATGTTGAATACGAAGAGGATCAGGATGGTTATAGAAGAATAATTGCCAGCCCTAAGCCTATTGATATTTATGAAATTGATGCTATCAAGGCTTTGGTTGATGCTCACCAGCTTGTTATTGCAGCAGGTGGTGGCGGAATTCCTGTTCTTGAACAGCGTACAGGTTTAAAGGGTGCCAGCGCAGTTATTGAAAAAGACTACACAGCAGCTAAGTTAGCTGACATGTTAGACGCTTCTGCTCTTATGATTCTTACATCAAACGATTACCTTACAATCGACAACAACGGCACACAGGAAGAATTAAAGAACCTTACTGCTGAAGAAGCTCAGAAATTAATCGATGAAGGACACTTTGATCCTGTAACATCATTACCTAAGATTGATGCTTCACTTTCATTCGTATTAGCCGGCAAGGGACGTAAGGCTATAATTACAAACCTTTCAAAAGCTAAAGAAGGAATCCGTGGAAAAGTCGGAACAATAATTGAATAATTCAGGTTTGGATATATTGATATTTGGTATTTGGATATATTGATATATTAGTATATTGATATTCGGATATATTAAAACCATTATTAAAACAAGATATAATGACAATGGCACAGGGCTGTGAATCAGCCCTGTGTTTTTTGTTGTCAGAATATTGTGTCGGTATTGTATCACCAGTGATTGGGACAAACCTTTTCTTTCATTTACGGATTATATAGCGCGTTTCAGTTGCTAGATTCCGTAATCGGTGACGAACAGACAAGCTTTTTTCTATGATTTACGGATTATATAGTGTTTCGGTTGCTAGATTCCGTAATCGGTGGCTATTGGAGAAGAAAATTGACATATTTTACGTTTTACAGGGGTGATTTTGTCTCACAATCCGTAATTGTATTTTCAATTACTTGTCATATGATAATTTCTTTTGCTGACACGTAATTTTTCACGTGATAGCAAGCTTTTTGCTTCTGATTACGTGTGTCACAATATTTCTTTCATATGACACGTAATTTTAGACGAATTTTCTAGATTTCTTCATTGAATTACGTGTGACACAGCATTTACTTCAAATGACACGTAATCGCAGACGAATTTTCTAGATTTCTTCATTGAATTACGTGTAACACAGCATTTACTTCAAATGACACGTAATCGCAGGCAAAATATCAAAGATTTCTTCAATAAATTACGTGTGACACAATGTTTCTTTCATATGACACGTAATTCCTACAACAATCATAAGTATACAGGACCCCGTGGCGTGGACACCGCCCCGGACGACTTTGTACGGAAAATGAGAAGATAAATCTTCAAAGAATCACCTTACTTCCAAAGAAAAAGCTGTCAGGAAATCAATTAACCATTCAATACAGTTGTTTGATTTCTCGGCAGCTTTCTTTTTTATTTCACTAATCAAGCCATATAAATTTCTACTAAGTAATTGGTTTTATTCCATATTTTCTTTACCATCAATACTCTTAGCCAAATCCTTAGCTTGCGCAGTAATCTGCTCATTAGTATTCTCTTTCACTTCATTATTCTTTGATTCTTTATTTACTTTTGAAGCATCATTATTCTGTGATTCTTTATTTGCTTTTGAAACATCGTTATCCTTTGCTTCTTCGATTCCAGCATTCTTAGAAGTTTTCTCTACCTTATGTTCTCCATAAGCTTCCTCAAAGAAGTATTCCTGTGAATTGATTGCTTCGCCTGTGATTTCGTCTTTGCAATATTTTCCATTAGGCTTCATTCTTCTTCCTTTTACGTTATCTGAAAGCATTATTTTAAACATACCTCTTATACGTTTCTTTATTGCTTCATCGTATATTGGTGCTGCAACTTCTACTCTTCTGACTGTGTTTCTTGTCATTAAGTCTGCTGAAGATATATATATTTTGTCCAAAGGCTCCTTACCGAAAATATAGATTCTTGAATGTTCAAGATATCTTCCCACTATACTTTTTATTGTTATGTTTTCGGTATATCCCGGAACGCCGGCTATAAGACAACTAATTCCTCTTATAACCATATCAACCTTTACACCTTTGTTAGAAGCTTCAATAAGTTTTTTAATTATAACTTTATCGGTAAGTGAGTTGCACTTAAATCCTATGTATCCTTCCTTACCTTCTGCCACTTTTTCAATTTCCTTATCAATAAGCTCCACTATTTTGCTCTGCATACATTTAGGTGATACAAGAAGATGCTCTGTTTCTTCAACTACCTGTTCCAAACATATTTTGTTGAAGACTTCTGCTACTTCTTTAGCAATATCTTCGTTAGCTGTCATCAATGACAAGTCAGTGTAAAGCTTTGACGTCTTCTCGTTATAATTGCCTGTTCCAACCTGTGTAATATGCTTAACCTGATTGTCTTTCTTATATGAAATAAGACAAATTTTTGAATGAACTTTTGTATGGTCGATTCCGTAAATAATTCTGCATCCTGCATCTTCCATTCTCCTTGACCACTCAATATTGTTCTGTTCATCAAATCTTGCTCTAAGTTCAACCATTACCACAACTTCTTTTCCGTTTTCGGCCGCGTCAATTAAAGCCTCAACTACCTGTGAGTTTTTGGCAACTCTATAAAGAGTCATCTTTATTGAAGCAACATTTGGATCTACGGCAGCTTCCTTTAAAAGATTAATAAAACTTGTCATGCTTTCAAAAGGATAACTTAACAGAATGTCTTTCTTTTCAATCTGATCAATCATAGGTTGTGTTTTGTCAATTGCTGTAGAAACCTGTGGAATCCTTCTCTTAAAGAATAATTCTTTTCTGTTTCTAAGCATATCCTGAATCTTAAATACGAAATCAAAATCAAGTGGTGTTTCCTGATGGAAAGTCTGCTCTTTTTTAAGATTTAATTCTTTACAAAGACTTCTAATAACCTTTTCATCTAACACTCTTGAATATTCCATTCTTATTGGGCAAAGCTTTGTACGCATTCTAATCATTTCTTCCATTGATTCTCTGTAACTAATGTCTTCGTCTGCAAAAATCTCATCAATATCAATGTCTGCGTTTCTTGTAATTCTTATTAAAGACTTGCTTTTTACTGTATAGTTTTCAAAAATCATAGGCATATAATGAAGTATAAGTTCTTCAATAAGCATATATCTGCCACTACCCGGCACTATTTGAACAAGCCTGTTAAAAACACTACTTCTGCAAGGAACAATGCAAATCTTATCATTATTTTTGGACTCAAGAAGTGCAACAGCATATATTTCCTGATTATTTAGGAATGGAAATGGATGCTTCTTTCCAATTACCTGTGGAGATAATAACGGCATAACATTATTCTTAAAATAATTCTCCATTCCATCTTTTTCTTCTTTTGAAAGTTTATCAAAATTTACAATCTGCACGCCATAATTCTTAACTTCTTTCATCAAGTCATTATATATATGCTCTTTCTTCTTTAACAATTCCTTCGTTCTTTTAAAAATAAGTTCTAACTGCTCGCTTGATGTCATATAAGTTTTGTTTTCTCTTTTTTTGTCAGAAATAATCATCTGATCATAAATTGAGCCTACTCTAACTCTATAAAATTCGTCAAGATTAGTTGAAAAAATACTTACAAAAGTTAATCTTTCACACAACGGAACATCTTCATCACCGGCTTCATCTAAAACTCTTTCATTAAATTTAAGCCATGACAATTCCCTGTTATCATAGCAAGGCAAAACTTTGTGCTTTCCTCTAACAACTTCTTTTACATTTTCAGCTTTTGTTCCTTCTGCCTTTAGATTTTTCTTTTCCTGTAACCCACTTTTCATTTCCGGCTGAGGAACTTTATTCTTCTCTATGATTGGATTATTTTCAGTTACGTCTATTTCGTTTTTCTTATTTATTTCCATTTTAAACCACCCGAGTTTACTTATTAATCTCCTAAGCATATGCCTAACATTCTAACCTGTCTTATAATTTCATCATTTGGATCTACACGTTTTGGTTTTTCAACCGCTGTACTTAATGGCACACTTGTAATATTGTTGCTTTGTACGGCCACCATTCTTCCATATTGCTTATTAAGGATCAGTTCTGCACCTTTAACACCGATTCTTGAAGTAAGAACTCTATCAAAAGCACAAGGATTACCGCCTCTTTGAATATGGCCTGGTACAACAACTCTAACTTCGCCGTCAATTTTTTCACTAAGTTCAGCCTCCAAACGGTAGCCTGCTGAAATATATCCGTCTTTTGCTCTTTTCTGCTTAAGTTCTTTCTTTGAAAGCTTTGTCTCTTCCTGTGAAATAATTCCTTCTGCCACTGCAAGAATAATATGCTTTCTGCCATTTTTAAGCTTATCTTTTATATATTGGCTTATTTTATCAATATTATATGGAATTTCGGGTATTAAGATTACATCTGCCTTTCCTGCTATTCCTGAATATAACGTAAGCCAGCCTGCCTTATTTCCCATAACTTCAGCAATCATAATTCTTCCGTGTGACTTTGCCGTTGTATGCAACTCATCAAGAGTTCTTGTTGCAATATCAATGGCTGACTGAAATCCGAAAGTCATATCTGTTCCGTTAATGTCATTATCTATAGTTTTTGGAAGAGTTACAATATTTAAGCCCTTCTCTGACAAAAGATTTGCTGTTTTGTGGGAACCATTTCCTCCTAAAACCACAAGACAATCAAGTTCCATCTTTTTATAATTAGAAATCATTGCCTCTACTTTGTTTCTGCCTTTTTCATCAGGCTCATTAATCTTCTTAAATGGTTGTCTTGAATTTCCAAGGATTGAGCCTCCCAAATTTAAAATATTCTCAAACTCTTCCGGCTTCATTTTCTTATAATCACCATTAATAAGACCTGTGTAACCGTCCAAAATTCCATAAATTTCAACCTTATCCTTATTGGTTTCAGTTAATCCTTTAACCAATCCATACATTGCTCCGTTTAATCCCTGACAATCTCCACCACTTGTAAGTATTCCAACTTTAATCACAACCGCACCTCCTGATTTTTTGTTTTATTATAATAAAAGAAAACCCGGCAGAACATTACAATCATATGTCTCTTCAATATTACTATATCAATGTAAATGTTCTGTCCGGGTTTGATTAAATCCGTGTTAAATATTCTATTATTTTGTCTCTTTGTTATATGTTTCATAGTACACTTTTAAATGATATTATACAATATCTTTTTATGTGACATTTTTATTTTTCAATCACATTGTACAAATCATAGTATATTCCATGTTTGTCCATTAATTCCTTATGTGTACCCTGTTCTTCTATTCCCTTGTCTGTTAAAACTAGAATCTTTTCTGCATTTCTTATAGTAGACAATCTATGGGCTATTACCATTGTTGTTCTGTTCTTTGCCAGTTTTTCCATTGATTCCTGTACTATCTTTTCACTTTCGTTATCAAGTGCAGATGTTGCTTCATCAAAAATCAATATTGGAGGATTCTTAAGGAATACTCTTGCTATTGAAATTCGCTGTTTCTGTCCGCCTGACAACTTAATACCTCGCTGTCCTATATCTGTCTCAAAGCCATTTGGAAGTGACATTATAAAATCATACGCATTAGCTTCTTTTGCTGCTGCAATTACTTCCTCCCTTGTAGCATCAGGGCGACCGTATCTGATATTGTCATATACTGTTCCAACGAAAAGGTAAACATCCTGCTGTACTATACCTATATTATCTCTTAAATCTTTTAATTTTATGTCTTTAATGTCTTTTCCATCAATAGTTATTTTTCCACTTGTGGCTTCATAAAATCTTGGAATAAGATTGCAAAGTGTAGTCTTTCCTGCTCCTGATGAACCTACAAGTGCCACATAAGAGCCTGCCTTAACTTCCAGATTAATATGTTTCAAAACTCTATGAGAGCTGTCATTATACTTAAATGAAACATCTTCAAGTTTAATGTCACCTTTAACATTACTTATTGAAACTGCGTTTTCACTATCCTTAATTTCAGGTTCAATTGAAAGAATCTGTAGAAATCTTTCATATCCTGAATATCCATTCTGAAACTGTTCCGTAAAATCAATTAACGTTTTAATAGGATCTGTAAAAATATTTATATATAATAAAAATGTAACAAGGTCTGTTACAGATATCATGTCCTTAATTATCATTAATCCCCCTGAAACTATAACAAGAAGATTAATCATTGTTGTAAAAGCTGTAAGTCCTGAGTTGTATCCACCCATATACTTATAGTTGTTCTTTTTTGCTTCAAGGAAAGCATCGTTTCCCACTTTAAATTTTTTATTTTCCAAGTCTTCATTGGCAAAAGATTTTACCACTCTTATTCCCGAAAGATTATCTTCTATTTGTGCGTTTATTTCCGCTATTTTGATTCTGTTAACTCTAAACGCCTGTTTCATTTTCTTATTAAAGAAATATGCGTAAACAAGCATAAATGGAACTAATAAAAATGCTATAAGAGCAAGTCTTACATTTATGCTTAAAAGAATTGCCAAAGCTCCTATAATCTTTATTACTGATATGGTTACGTTTTCCGGACCATGATGTAATAATTCAGTAATATCAAAAAGGTCCGATGTTATTCTTGACATTAACTGTCCTACTTTTTCATCGTCATAAAATGAAAAAGATAATTTTTGAAAATGTCCAAATATTTCTGCTCTCATGTCATATTCGATTTTTGCACCCATTACGTGACCATAATTGGCAATGTAATAATTACAATAACACTGGAACAAAATCAAAATTCCCACAACAATAGCTATGATAATCATTGTTTTTACAACCTGTTCTGCTGGCATATATATTACTTTTGCCGTAACATATCTTACCACCAGCGGTATTAGCAATGCTATAAATGATGCCATTATTGCAAAAAACATATCTGCCAGAAAAACTTTCTTATAAGGTTTGTAATATGACACAAGTTTCTTTAAATTCTCTAACATTTTCTCTTCCTGCCTTAAATATATTTTGCTCAATTTCTTTTAAAATACCAATAATCTTATTGAATATTTTTTATCATAAAGGGACCGCCACCACGACGATCCCTTTGTTACTACCTGCAATCATTACAGGCAAATACTTTTAGTATAAATAATAGCAGTTAACTGCTTTTGATTTATAAGTTTTCTTGCCTTCTTTTCTGTTTGCCACTACATAAACATAGTATGTTTTCTTCTTATTAAGCTTCTTCTTTTTGAATTTTTTAGCTGTATAAGCACGCTTCTTTGTTGTAGTAAGTTTCTTGTAACCACCAGTCTTTGATGTAGACATGTAAACTGTATAATTCTTTGCTCCACTAACTTTCTTCCAGGTAATCTTTAACTTCTTACCTGACTTCTTAAGTCCAACCTTTGGCTGTAATGCAAAAACTGTATAATCAGACCAGGCTCCATAGTAGTTCTTGTTATCAATTGTTACATAAGCTCTTACTCTTAACTTGTAGAACTGATTCTTAATGTTCTTTAAAGTATTATATGATATACTTGACAAATTGCCTGAAGATACTTTCTTTTTCTTGTATGTATAAAGTTCATATACATAACCGTCGTGGTATTCAGGCTGTGTAAATCCAAAAGTAACCTCTTTTAAAGAATTATAATAGTTTGTAATTGCTAATCCCTGAACCTTTTCAGGAACAAGATTAATCTTATATGGACTCAAGTATTCCGTATTATAGAATCCTGTTGTCTTTGCAGAAAATCCATTAACTGTTCTAACAGGTCTTACACCAACGTAAGTATCGTTCTTAAGTTTGTTGTTAAAACCGTCTACTGTATATGTAGTTGATGTTGTTGAACCTACTACATATTCATTATTATTTACAAATCTGACAATCTCATAAGATGTAGCACCTTCACTAGCTGTCCAACTAATTGTTATGCTTGATGTTGTAGCTGTTGTCTGTCTTAAATCCTTAACATCAGCAGGTACTGATGCTACCTGAATTGAATCAGAAATAGCATAAACTGTGTTCTCACTAGTAGTACTTACAGCCTTTACTCTTACATAAACAGGCTTTAATGCCTTAACATAAAGTAAATCTGATGCTGAATAACTTGAATCTGTTCTTTTGAAAGTCTGATTATCATAAGATGTTTCAATTATATATTTCACATTAGTTCCTAAATAGTTATCCCAAGCAATACTTACAGTATTAGTTGAAGCCTTCTCCTGCTTTAATCCTGTAACCTTTCCTGTTGCACCAAAAGCTGTCATTGCAAATAACAATGAAAACAATGCTGCCAATGTAATTACTGAAATCTTCTTACTAATTTTCATATTTCCTTCTCCCTTCGTTTTTAACCTCATTAATAATAGAAACTATATAATAAAATATTATTACAGTGTCAAAAGTTCTTTCCCATCTGTGCTTGCACAATGGTAGAAAAATAACCTTTGGACACGTTCTAATATTTATTACCCTACATTAATCCTTCTAATGTCTTTCTAATAGCCATAATGAACTCTTCTGTATTTAATTTTTTCTTGTTTTCAAGTGTTGAAATTAAATATAAATCTCCTGTCATTTCGCCATTTTCAATTGTGTCGATACATGCCTTTTCAAGCTTGTCTGCAAATTCCATAAGTTCAGGAAGTTTGTCAAGTTCTCCACGTTTTCTTAAAGCTCCTGACCATGCAAAAATTGTTGCGATAGGGTTAGTTGATGTTTCTTCACCCTTTAAGTACTTGTAATAATGTCTCTGTACTGTACCGTGAGCTGCTTCATATTCGTAGTAACCCTGTGGTGAAGCAAGTACTGATGTCATCATTGATAATGAACCGAATGCTGTTGCAACCATATCTGACATTACATCACCGTCATAGTTCTTACAAGCCCAAATATATCCACCTTCTGATCTCATTACACGTGCTACTGCATCGTCAATAAGTGTGTAGAAATATTCAATTCCTGCTTCATCAAATTTTTCTTTATATTCAGCTTCAAAAATTTCAGCGAATATATCTTTAAATGTGTGGTCATATTTCTTTGAAATTGTATCTTTTGTTGCAAACCAAAGATCCTGCTTTGTATCTAATGCAAAATTGAAACAACTTCTTGCAAAACTTTCTATAGATTCATTTAAGTTGTGCATACCCTGGATAATTCCTGCACCCTTAAAATCGTGAATTAATTCTCTTGTTTCTTCTCCTGCTTCATTAGTGTAAACAAGTTCTGTCTTGCCTGCTGCAGGAATCTTCATTTCAACACCCTTGTAAACATCACCATATGCGTGTCTTGCAATTGTAATAGGCTTCTTCCAGTTCTTTACGTATGGTTCAATACCTTTTACAATGATAGGTGCTCTAAATACTGTTCCGTCAAGAATAGCTCTAATAGTACCATTAGGACTCTTCCACATTTCCTTAAGATGGTATTCCGGCATTCTTGCTGCGTTAGGTGTGATTGTTGCACATTTTACAGCTACACCGTATTTCTTAGTTGCTTCTGCAGAATCAAAAGTAACTTGGTCATTAGTCTCATTTCTATACTCAAGTCCTAAATCATAATATTCTGTCTTTAAATCAACAAAAGGTAATAACAATTCTTCTTTGATCATTTTCCAAAGGATTCTTGTCATTTCATCGCCATCCATTTCTACCAATGGAGTTGTCATTTTAATCTTTTCCATTATATTTCCTCCTAAATTAAGCTATCAAACGACTCCACTAAATTATAACTAATTACAGTGCTAAAGTAAACAAATTCCCCTGCTTTTTTTTATTTCTTACAAAAATTAACCATTTTTTCAGGGTTGATTTTTCCCCAGCCCTGCCTGTTTCCTTCCATTTTCAGATCAATTGCAGTATCTCTTATTAGCTTTTTACATTGGATATTAGACAAACCCTTGTTAATGCCTAAAATCATACAAATCACGCCTGAAACTATAGGTGTTGCCATTGATGTTCCGCTTTTTGGTACATAGCTGTATCCTGACTTCATGCCATTACTGCAACTGTATATGCCATTGGCCGGAGCCAAAATATCAGGTTTTTGAACGCACTCTTTTGTTGGACCTCTACCTGAGTAATTCTTTGTAATCCTACCGTTTACTATCATCTTAATATTATCATCTAATGCCCCAACTGTAATTATCCTCTTACTGCTTCCGGGAATTGACACAGTTCCATATTCCGGTCCATTATTTCCTGCTGCAGCTATAATAACATATCCCATGTCCCATAAAAGTTCCACAGCCTCAATTAATTTCTTATTATTTCCCTCTTTATTAAATGTGCCAAAAGATATGTTAACCACTTTTATGTTATATTTCTTTCCATTATCAATAATCCACCAAATTCCACTTATTACGTTATCTTCCTTGCCAATGCCTCTTTTATCAAGAACCTTCAGTGATACTATGTCCGACTTAGGCGCAATTCCTTTAAAAAAGCCGTTAGACATTTTTCCATCTCCTGCCAGTATTCCCGTTACATGAGTTCCGTGTCCCTCATCGTCATAAATGGCTGTTTTTCCGTTTACAAAATCCTTATATTTTATTATTCTTTCCCCAAAATCAGGATGATTGTATATTCCCGTATCAAGGACTGCAACTGTCACATTTTCTCCCATTATATTATTTTTGTGCAAACTATCTATGTTTAGAATTTGTCTTACCTTCTTCATTATATTTACCATTATTTTATCTGATATTTCTACTATAATATATGGCTTATTTTTGCTTTTGTCCTTGTAGCTTTTTAACATTTTTTATTTTTTTGTAACCGGAACAGGTCAGGTTACATATACTTTAGTGTAAACAAAAATTAGGAGATTCAAAATGAGTGATTTAGCAGCAACAAACTGTGGATGCAGTTGTGGTGGAGACAACGGTAATAATAACTGTTTGTTCCTTATTCTTATACTTTTGTGTTGTGGAGGTTATGGCAACGGTTCAGGCTGTGGTTGTGGCGGCAATGACTGCTCAAGCATTATCTGGATTATCTTGCTTCTTAGCTGCTGTGGCGGTTGCGGTTCATTCTTTGGTAACGGAAACGGCTGTGGTTGCGGCTGCTAGTTGATGACAACGACTTTTACCAATACGACTTTCTATGTCTGACCAAAAACGCTCTTTTATACAATAATATAGAAGACACAAACCTGTTTGTTTTACTTACAAGTATTATGTGCGCATATTTTTAATTTAGTATTTTATTTGTTTTTACAGCATAAACTTAATAAAACAGACAACACAATATTATCCGGGGGGATTATGGTTATATGGAAAACAACCGTTTTATGCAAACAAAATTCGATTCCATGGTAACTAATCAGACTATGCAGTTAGTAAAAGCCATAATCCCTTATATTGATAATAATCTTGCAACTGTTCTCGGGGTTTATATCAAGTTTATAGAGCTAGAAAATACCTTTCGTGTTAACCAAAATGTTTCCATTGCAGCTATGAATGACAATCATAAAGGGCTTGAAAGTATGCTTGAAGATATTAAGGAATTTTTAAATGACGGGGACAAGGAAACTCTTGAAACTTTAATGACTGTTATGGAAATGATGAATATGGATGACGGGGCAAAGCAGGATATTTTAAGCGGATACATGGATATGTTTGGTATGTGATTTAAGGAGGTTCTATGATTAATAACAAATGGATGGAAAATCCTGTACTTTCAGATATTTCTACTGAAAAAATGGAAGTTCTAACTAAAATATTAAATGGTGCAGGAGATATGGATGCAAAGCAAATGCTTACATATTTTATTAAAGAAACAAATCAGGCATCCAAAAATGGCATAAACTTCACCGACAAAGAAACAGATGCCATACTTGAAGTTCTAAAAGCTGATATGTCGCCTGAGGAAATCAAAAGAATTGATACCATAAAAAGGATGGTAAGCATGCTTGGGAAACGAAAGAAAATGAATTGATGTGTGTCCCAAAGTCACTCATTCTCTTTTGTTTCATCACAAGTGGATGAATGACTTTGTACACTGTAATCATATTTCTTCCATACTGTCTTTCGGCAAAGAACGGCTTGCTATTAAAATTTCTATAAGCACCAGCAATTCCTTACAGACACAAACTCACCTTTAAGCAGTCTAAAGAAAATATCTAAAATTCTATATTTTTTGTCCTGTAATTCCATAACCTCTTACTCCATATTATATTTTCTCTCTTCACTATAATACCAACGCTCACATAGTTTTGCATAACCAATAACATATTGATATTTGTATTCCGGTTTTTTATTTAAACATATATTTATTTTATATGTAAAAGTTGAATTATCTGCAAAAAGTTTATCAAAACTTACTACAAGTGTATTATCTTTCACTTCCACTTCTACGCTGACATTGTACATTAAATCATAAATATCTTTCTTTATGTTTTCAGGCATATTAATATTTGAATCTGACTCTATACCATCACACATTTCATTAAGATTAAATTTTACATCCGCACATTTGTCTGTATATGAAAAATACTCTGCTATTTCTGTTAGTTGTTTATAATATGTAGTCAAAACTGGTCTAATTGCTTCATCTACATAGACTTTTTTAGAAATCTCCGATGGATTCATATAATCCATCACATACACCTTTATAACCTTTTTCACTCCGTTTATTGCTCTGGCTGTAATATAGACTGTTCCTGTTTTCCTATTATCATTAGCCGTAACGACACCTTTTTGATCTACTGTTGCCAAACTTTCATCTGAGCTACTCCAAACAAGTTTACTGTTATATACTTTCTTCTTTTTTAATCCTTTATTTACTCTTGCTTTTGCATGTAATTTTATACTTTCATGCAAACCTACATTGTAATTATCTTCATAATAAAAATCAGGAATTACCACTCTTGCAGGATTGATTTTTTTACCGTTTCTTTTAGTTGCTTTTACTCTTATTTTATAGCTTTTTACACCTAAGGCCTTCTTTCCCTTAACTTTCGTATAAGGAGCGATTTGGTATGTATACTTTTTTCCTGCCTTAACTTTTTTGTCAGTATAACTTTTTATTTTATTACTTTTTATTGTAGCTATTTTTTTGTTATTTCTGTAAATAACATAGCCCTTTGACTTTGATACTTTGGACCATTTCAAAATTATGCCCTTTTTGTTTGACATATTTCCATAAAAAGTAATTGTTGAATTTATACTCGGATTTTTTGTTTCATCTGCTTTTACAAAATAACAATTAGTTATAAATGTAACCATTATTAAGATTGCTATTGATATGATGAATTTTAGATTATGTTTTATCTGTTTCATATTGCCCCCTAAACGTTACCTTTTTTCAAAATATTATTTATATGTAATTTAATTCTCTAATCAACATTTAATTATATTATCAATGACTATGTGATTTTTATTTTGAGTCTAGATACATGGAAATACAAAATTATACTTTTTTAATATTTCAACCATGTTCTCATAATCTTTTTTAGAAAGCTTCATATACTTATTTTTTTCCTTTAAATAAACATATGAATCCCCATCTTGTGCAAAGCAAAATGTATATTTATCATCTATACATACAGCAATATTTTCAGAAAAGCCACAACTTAACTCTTCATAAAACATTTCTTTGCCATTGAGTATTGTATATAGACTATCTAAATCCTGTTTTTTAATTTCGTGAATCTGATTACTGTCTTCATAGCAAAATTTAGATTCACCATAACTAAATTTGTCAAAACTCACTCTATTTTTCTCTTTTAAAATAAACAAAGTCATACTCAAACAAGCGCATATAAGAATTATTATAGCAAATATTTTTTTGCCTTTTGACATATAATCCCTCCTCGTCATCTTATTTATTCTCCAAATAAAACTCCGTATTATATTTTCTCTCTTCACTATAATACCAACGCTCACATAATTTTGCCTAGCCAATTTGATATTTAAATTGCCGCACCCTTAGTGTTATCTTTTTCAAGATTTTATCACACTTGGTATTTCTTGTCTATAAAGATAAAAGCTGCCATCAGGTCATCACAACCTAACAACAGCTTTTCAACTAAATACTTAATTATTTAGCAACTATATTTATAATTCTTCCCGGAACATAAATTTCCTTAATAATGTTTCCTGTTAACTTGTCGCCTAATGCTTCTTTACCCTGAGCAATAGCGTCATCCTTTGAAATGTCAGCAGGTACACTGATTACAACTTTTGTCTTACCGTTAATCTGAACAGGAACCTGGATTTCATCATCCTTCATAAGTTCTTCATCAGCTTCAGGCCACTTGTTGTTTTCAAATACGCTACCTGTATTTCCAAGTCTTTCCCATAATTCTTCACCGATATGTGGTGCAAATGGAGCTAATAATGTAACGAAAGTCTGAATTGTTTCTTTGTCAATTCCGCCTTCTTTCTTAGCTAATTCAATAAACTTGTTATTAAATTCCATAAAACCTGAAACTACTGTATTTAAACTAAAGTCTTCAAGACGTCTTGTAATTGTATGAACCATCTGGTGACGAAGTTTTATCATTTCCTTAGTTGGCTCAACATTAGCTTCAATGCTATCTACTGCTAACTTCCAGAATCTTGTGATAAATCTATATACACCATCAATTCCTCTTTCATCCCATTCTGAATCAAGTTCAGGTGGTCCTACGAACATTTCATAAAGTCTTAATGAGTCACATCCGTAATCTCTTACCAAATCATCAGGTGATACAACGTTACCCTTTGATTTACTCATCTTAATACCATTCTTACCTGTGATCATACCCTGGTTAAATAATTTCTTAAATGGTTCGTCAAAATCAACTACTCCGATATCATGTAAGAACTTAGTATAGAATCTTGAATAAAGTAAGTGAAGAACTGCATGTTCAACACCACCAATATACATATCTACAGGAAGATACTTGTCAGCTTTTTCTCTTGAAACAAGTTCTTTGTCATTCTTATTATCAATATATCTTAAGAAATACCATGATGATCCTGCCCACTGTGGCATTGTATTTGTTTCACGCTTTGCAGGTTTTCCACAGCAAGGACAAGTTGTGTTAACCCATTCATCAATTGCTGCAAGTGGTGATTCACCTGTACCTGTTGGTTCATATGATTCTACGTCAGGTAATAATAATGGCAACTGATCTTCAGGAACCGGAACTGCTCCACAGTCAGGACAATGTACGATTGGAATAGGTTCACCCCAATATCTCTGTCTTGAGAATACCCAGTCACGTAATTTATAGTTAACTGTAGCTCTACCGAATCCTTTTTCTTCAATAATGTGAGGAGCTTCTTTTTTAAGAACAGAAGATTCCATACCATTCCACTCACCTGAGTTAATCATAGTACCGACAGCTTCTGTGTAAGCTTCTGTCATATTTTCGATTTCTTTACCATCTTTTGCAATAACCTGAATAATTGGAATGTTAAACTTAGTTGCAAAAGCAAAGTCTCTGTCATCATGTGCAGGAACACACATAATTGCACCTGTACCATAATCAGCAAGTACATAATCTGAAAGCCAGATTGGAACCTTTGCACCGTTTAATGGGTTAATTGCATAACTTCCTGTAAATACACCTGTTTTTTCTTTTCCCTGAAGTCTGTCTACTGATGACTTATTAGCTGCCATCTGAATGTATTCTTCAACGTCTGCTCTTGTTTCATCTGTTGCAAGGGCCTTTGCCATAGCATGTTCAGGAGCAAGTACCATAAATGTTGCACCGTAAAGTGTATCAGGTCTTGTTGTATATACTGTAATCTTCTCATCTGAGTTTTCCAATTTAAAGTCAACTTCTGCACCATATGATTTTCCAATCCAATCTGCCTGCATTTTTTTAACTTTTTCAGGCCAGTCAAGCTTGTCTAAATCTGCAAGAAGTCTGTCAGCATAAGCTGTGATTTTTAACATCCACTGCTTAAGGTTCTTCTTTGTAACTTCTGCTCCACATCTTTCACAACATCCGTTAACAACTTCTTCATTAGCAAGACCTGTTTTACATGATGGACACCAGTTAATTGGCATTTCTTTCTCGTAAGCAAGTCCTTTCTTAAACATCTGAACAAAAATCCACTGAGTCCATTTATAGAACTTAGGATCTGTTGTGTTAACTTCCATATCCCAGTCATAAAGAGAAGCAATTTCATTAATCTGTCTCTTAATGTTTGCAATATTAGCTGCTGTTGAAATAGCCGGATGTGTCTTCATCTTAATAGCATAATTTTCTGCCGGGAGACCAAAAGCATCCCATCCCATAGGATGAATAATATGATAACCATGAAGCATCTTATATCTGCTCCATACATCACTAATAACATATCCTCTCCAATGTCCTACATGAAGTCCTGATCCTGATGGATAAGGGAACATATCAAGACAATAATATTTTGGTTTTGTAGTGTCTTTATTAATAGGGGTTACATCCCAATTGTGACGCCACTTTTTTTCAATTTCCTTATGATTATAAGGTGTTGCCATAATTTATTTCCTCCTAAAAATATGTATAAAAATTTAATCTTTAGCTATAGTTGTTGTGTTCTCATTAGAAGACTTAGTTGTTTCGGTCTGCTTAACATTCTTCTTTGTTTCGCTTACCTTCTTTGTTGTTTTTTCCTTAGTCTGCTTTTCTTTTGTTTTTTTCTCAGACTCTTTAGGTTTTGAAGTTTCCTTCGGTAATTTAAGCTTTTTCTTTTGAGCCTTTGACGGTTCAAATCGCTTATTACCCTTAGATTCTTTTACTTTTATTTCACACATAACCTGACAGGAGCCAACATTTCCTGACTTGTCCTGTGCCTTAATTGAAACCGGGAAGTTGCCTTCCTTTAATTCCAATGGATCAACTGTTGTTATTGTGATTGTTACGTCACTTTCATTACAGGATACATACTTTCTAACCATTTCTTTAATATCCTTAGCGTTAGATTCCTTGTTCATATCCTTTTGGTCTTTGCTTTTTACTTCATAAGTAAACTGAGTCTTAGAACATGTAACCTTAGGCTTTGTTGTATCAACTACCTTGTATGATAATGAAGCTGTTATCTTCTTACCTGATTTAAGCTTGTAAGTATATGTCACTTTAGATGTTCCTGTTTTGGAAGAATCAATCTTATTATACTTAAGCTTTCCTGTAATATTCTTTCCTGTTTCATCTAATGCTAACAGGTTACTTAAATAATCCATCTTTTCACCTTTTTCAACATTAACAGGTGTGTATCCTGTTGCTATTGCGCCATTAGCTTTCTTCAAGTATGGATTGCTTTTATCAGGATCTGTAGGATCCCATCCACAATACTTGTTTGTTTCAGTCTTTTTTCCAACCTGTAGTGGAAGTTGGTCTTTCTTTGAACCTTTCACTATTTCAAGCACTGTCTTGTCCTTACAGTTATTGTAAATCCAAGCTGCATCTGATGCATACAAAATAATTGACTTGTCAACTTTCTTATTCTTACCTACTGAATTATAAGACTTCTTAACTAAAGTATCAGGATATCTGTCGCTATATTCTGCTGACTGAATCCATGCTGAATAAGTATATAAAGTATTGTACCTGTGCCATCCATTGTTTTTAACCCATGAATAGCTCTTTTCAGTTTTGTATTTGCCCTTTTTAACATTCTCTCCCAATGTGCATGGAAAAATCTTATAGGCTGTCTTGTTCTTCTTATCAGCATCATATCTGTAGACTACCATAACATTCTTTGCCATATTAATCTGCAAATAAAATTCATCTGGCTGTTTCTGTACTGTTTCCTCTTCTTCATCTTTGGCGATAGTGTTTCCAACACCGCTGGTCTTATCTGCATCTTTGTTAATCTTGCTTTGCATATACATTAACGCTGCAAATATTATTCCTGCCACAACAAGAATTTCTACTATTGTTATCAGTATATTTTTAAACTTTTTACTTTTTAATAAATCTTTAATATTCAACTTAGTACCCCTGAATCTGTAGGTATTTTGTTATTAAAAGAAAAAGGCTTCTAAAAAAATGCCTACGCATACCACAATATTATACATCATTGTGAGCATTTTTCAAGAAACCTTTTTATTTTATATTATTTTTGTAGGATATTATTCTCCATCAACTGCCTGTGAATCAGTGCCATCGCTTGATGAACTGTCACCTGAATCTGATGAATCGCTACTACTTCCGTTATTAGATGAATCTGAGCCATCTGAATCTGAGCTTGAACTTCCTGAATCAGAACTTCCACTAGAATCGCTATCTGACTTTTCTGAACTTCCACTGGAACTGTCATCTGAACTTCCTGAATCACTTCCAGTTGAACTATCTGAACCATTATCAGAACCTACATCATCGCTTCCGTTTGAATCTCCACTGTTTGTATCTGACTTGCTATTCTTATTTACACTTTCAGTCTGGCTCTCATTATTATTTCTATTCTGATAATAACGTTTATATACAAACAAACCTCCCACTGCAACTGCTGCAGCCATACAAATAAGAATTAAGAATAATAACAGGTTAGTGAAGAAATGATGCTGCTTTCTCTGGCGTCTGCCTCTTCTTCCTCTTCTCTCCCTGCGACCTAAGCTTGGAGTGCTTATGCCTCCTCTTGACTTTTTGCTTCTGCCTCTGGTCTTTTTAGTCTTAGTTTTCTTTGTCTTTTTTGTTTTGTTTTTATTATTGTCAGACTGCTTCTTAGCATTTTCTTCCGACTTAGGTTTGTTCTGACTTTGCTTTTTGGCATTGTTGTCTGCATTAATCTGCTGTGTACTTCCCAAATCTTTCTTAGGCAGTTCATTAACAAATTTTTCAGGATGAACCATTTTCTCATATGTGGTTTTTAATCCCTGCCAATCCGGTTCGCTGTAAAATGCAGGTGGCTGGCATGAAACCTTTGCCTGTTCATTCATCATACATACAACAGTTTTGTCGTCTGTAATCTGGTCTAATGCCCAAATTGGATAGCTATACTTAGCCATTCCGTCGCACAATCTTTTTGTAAGATTTTCGTCAAAAAACTTACTATATCCATTCTTCAAGCAATTAGAAAAAACATTTCTGTCCATATCTCCGTCTAAGAAACTTTCAAGAATGTTCTTAGGATTGTTAAATGACTTATTATTCATAACACAGTCAGGATTCATAAGAAATTCTGCTGCTGAATTGTAAACTTTCTTCTGACCTGTTGCTTTTGCAACACTGTCTGTGGCATTTAACAAAAATGGTGAAATAAGTTCATTAAGAATACCATCTGTAACAAGCATAACTGAAGCAATGTTGTTGTCTAACTTTCCAAAGCTCCAACTGCCTTCTCCTGCTCTCAACGGCTTAACATACTGCTTGTTCTCACCCTGTTGCTGTTCAGTTATGATATCCATAGTTCCGTCATTCTTTTTTACAACTATGCCACCATCCCCGGCGTGTCCATAAGCAATGCTTTGTCCATCATAAATCGCTCCGCTAAGAGTTGTATCGAAATCTTCAATCTGTGCATTGTTCTCTGTTGCATACTGGTTAATGCTATTTAATGCATAAGAAAAAGAATCCTTTAATACCTGCAATTGTTGGTCTAAATTCATACCGGAATTAATATTTTCACTACAATATTCTCCTGCTTTTTCTACTGCAATCTTTGCTCCTATATCGGAAGATTTTGCACTTCCTACACCGTCAGCTACTAAACCTACTGAGCATCCATTATTAAGTTGTATTACTTTATTAGCGTCCTGACAGGCCATATTTCTGGTACTGTGGGACTTTCCTTTTATTGAAAATCCATAATTAATCATACATTTCTCCATTTCCCATTTGGCACAGATTATATATGATTGTTCTTTAAGTCAAAATAATCTGCGCTACTTATTTAGCCTTTTTAAATTTACTGACTATAATACATATAATAACAGTAACTGCCATATCAGGCAATGTATTTCCAACAATTATATCAACTGTCATAAGATATCTGTATAGAATAAATCCAATAACCCAAATTATAATATTTGTAATTTCAACGTTTTTATCTTCGCTATTGTTTTTGATAATGAAGAAGTCTGCAATTTGAATTGCAATCATAGGTGCAAATACTGAACCTATTAAATAAAGAAAATCAGTAATATCGTCCATTGGGTAAATAATTGCTGCTATTGTACCAACGATTGTTACTGCAATCGCCATATACTTTCCGTTAATTTTGCTAAAGATTGTTTCACTTGAAACACCTGCTGAATATGCATCCAAATATGTTGTTGTAACTGTTGAAAAAACAATTATAAGAAGTCCTGCTATTCCAAGACCTGCCTTTAACATTATCTGGTCGATTCCTGCATTCTGTGCAAAAATAGCTGCACCCATTCCAATAATGTACATCCAACAGCTTACAATGCCGTAAACAATTGCACTTGCTGCTGTAGCCTTAATTGGTTTTTCTGCTTCTCTTGTATAATCGCTTATTAACGGAAGCCATGAAAGTGGCATTGCAACTGCAAGTTCTACTGCTGCACCAAATGTTAATCCATCTGCCGGAACACTTGTTGCCACACCATTATCAAAAAATACCACCTTGCATAAAATAATTGTAAGAATAAATAAAGCTGTCATTGCAACAACATTTACTTTTTCGATGTTTTTTATTCCAATAAAAATCCAAATAATAATAAGTACACCGATTACAATGCACCACACCCAGTTTCCCGTATTAAAAATACCGTTAGCAGAAATTGCCCCGTCATAAATCATAATGGCTGTCCATCCTGCCAATTGAATAACATTTAATACTGAAAATAGAATACTTCCTTTCTGACCGAAACTTATCTTTACTGTTTCCATTGCACTTTTCTTTGTCTTTGCACCGATTACTCCTGCAAGGAATAAAAGTGAGCAGCCAATTAAGTGTCCGATAATAATCGCAAGAATGCCTTTTTCCATTCCAAGTGAAGCAAGATATGTACCTGTTACAATTTCTGCAATTGATACACCTGCTCCAAACCAAATTAAACTATTACTAAATACTGATGTTCCTTTTTTATCCATTTTATGTACCTCTTTCCTTTTTTAGTCGCACTTAATTGCAAATGCATGATTCATAGGACCACTGCCTTTTCCTAAATCAAGCATTGCTGATAATGCTCCTGAAATATATTCTTTTGCTTTTTCTACTGATGTGTCCAAATCTCTGCCTTTTGCAAGATTTGAAGCTATGGCACTGGAAAGTGTACATCCTGTTCCATGTGTATTAGGATTGTTAATTCTCTTACCATAGAACCACTTGTATTCACCGTTTCTGTAAAGAAGGTCGTTGGCATCATTTATGCTGTGACCGCCCTTGCATAATACGGCGCAGTCATATTTTTCGCTAATAACTGCTGCTGCCTTTATCATTTCCTCTTCGTTGTGTATTTCCATTTCGGATAACACTTCTGCTTCCGGAATATTCGGTGTTATTACTGTTGCCAAAGGAATTAAGTATTCCTTTAAAGTGCTTATGGCATCATCGCTTATTAATTTTGCTCCGCTTGTTGCAACCATAACGGGATCAAGAACTATGTTCTTTCCATTGTATTCTTTTAGGCTTTTAGCTATTGTTTTGATTAAGTCACTTGATGATACCATTCCTATTTTTATGGCATCCGGTGTTATGTCTTCAAATATAGCTTTTAGCTGTGCCTGTAAAAATTCAGGGCTTACTTCATAGATGTCTGATACGCCGGTTGTATTTTGAGCAGTTAAGGCTGTAATAGCACTCATGGCATAAACTCCATTAGCTGTCATTGTCTTTATGTCTGCTTGTATTCCGGCGCCTCCACAAGAATCACTTCCTGCAATTGTTAATGCTGTGTTCATTCTTTTCTCCTTTTCCGGCAAAACTTTACTGATAGTTTTCCTCACCGGCGAAAGAAAATTTTGTCACAAACACGTTGATTTTGTTATTTTGCTCCGCCGTCTATTGTAAAGCGAAAACCTAAACTCGCCTACGGCTCAAACAGTAGGTTTCTCGCTTTACACTATGCTCGCAAAATTGCCAAAATCTGCCTATTGTTTGTTTTCAAAATTTTCTTCCGCCGGTGATAATAGTACTTTCACTATATAATGTTTTGCCTGTAAGTTTTTTAGTTTTTGTGGTTCACAAGTTGTTCCTTTTAGGTTGGCTTGTGTTTTGTATAGCGATATAAGGTGGTGCCCCCAATTTATCGCTTTGTCAGGGTTTATTATTTTTTGTTTGAATAATAGGAAACCCTGTTGTTTGTTTTTGGTTAAATAGTTTTTCCTTTTTGTTTTTTGTTTAGGTTGTTTCTACTTGTTATTTTGTATTTGGTTAAGTAGGGTTTTGTGTTCTGTCCAATTTTTTATGTAGATGTTTGTTAGGTTTCTTATTTTTTCCTGGTCTTTTTCGCTTGCAGGATCGTAGATTCCTATTGTTTTTATGCCTAGTTGTTTGGCTGTTTCTATTGAGTATGCTCCATCTTCAAATAGCCATGTTTGCTTTGGTGTTGTTTCCATTTCTTCCATTGCTTTTATGAAGATGTCCGGTTTGTCTTTTCCATGTCCAACCTCTGTCGTGGTAAATATTTTTTTGAAATATTTATCTATGTGCAGTCTTTTGAAAGCTGCTTCTATCATTGGTCTGTCTGTTGACGTTGCTATTGTCATTGGGATTTTGTTCTCGTAGGCTTGTTCTATAAAGTCTATAACTTTTGGTTTTGGCATTGCTTCTTTTTCGTAGAATTTGTATACACGGTTGTTTATTCCGGTGCATATTTCTTCTGTTGTAAGGTTTAGATTGTACTTTTTTTGTATGTATTCTGCACCTTCATTCATTGTCATTTCGAATAGAATTTCTCCAAGATTTGATTCCGCCTTTATTCCCATATCTTTTAGATATAGTTCTCCTACGTTCATCCATATTCCCATTGAGTCTAGTATTGTTCCATCTACATCAAATATAAATCCTGTTGACATTTGTTCTCCTACTTTACAGCTTTTATTGTGTTGACTTTTAGTTCTTTTGTTGCAGCTTCTATGTCTTTGCTTGCAAATATGGCACTTATTACTGCGATTCCGCAAATACCGCTTCCTGCAAGTTCTTTTACGTTGTCCTTTGTTATTCCGCCAATTGCGATTACTGGTATGCTTACCGCTTCACATATGGCTTTTAATGTTTCAAAAGGTACATCTTCTGCATCATCTTTTGAGCCTGTTGGAAATACTGCTCCAACTCCTAAGTAGTCAGCTCCGTGTTTTTCAGCTAAAATTGCCTGTTCAACTGTCTGAGCTGAAACACCTATGATTTTGTCAGGTCCAAGCTTTGCTCTTACGTCTCCTGCTTCCATATCACTTTGTCCAACATGTACTCCGTCTGCATCCATTTTTATGGCAATGTCTACATTATCATTTATTACAAATGGAACGTTGTACTTTTTGCATAACTCTTTTATTTCAATGGCTTCCTGTAAAAAACTTTCTTCATCAAGTTTTTTCTCTCTAAGCTGTACAAAAGTTACTCCACCCTTTAATGATTTTTCAACCTGTTCATAAAGTGTTTCGTTTCCAAGCCAGGCTCTGTCTGTTACTGCATATAGTAATAACTCATCTGTTGTAGTATTACTTGATTTCATATTTTGCTCCTTTTTCCAATGTGTCTCCATCCATGTTGTAGATAGCATCAATAATTCTGTTTCTGTATGTTGAGTTGCCATCACCATCCTGCATTCTGTCATAAGCAATCTCTCCTGCAAGTCCCATTAAGCAAACTGCAGCTGCGGCTGCTTCTAACTTGTTGTCAGAGTTAGCTACTAAATATGCTGTCATAAGTCCTGAAAGCTGACAACCTGTTCCTGTAATGGAACTCATCTGTGGCTTGCCATTTCTTATTACATAACATTTTTCGCTATTACATACTAAGTCAATTGCACCTGTTACGGCAATAATGCTTCCTGTTGCTTTTGAAAAAGCTTTTAATTTAGAAATAGTTTCTTCAAGATTTTCATCTGTAACTTTATCGGCTACGTCAGCGTCAACACCTTTAGTACTTCCACTTCCAACCATTAAAGTCTTAACTTCTGAAATATTTCCTCTAACAACATCAAACTTTACTTTTTCCATAAGTTCGTTAGCTGTGTTAGTTCTTAAGGCACTTGCTCCTGCTCCAACAGGGTCAAGTAAAACAACATGACCTAATTCGTTTGCTTTCTTTCCTGCTGCAAACATTGAAGGTATAGTATTCTTATTTAATGTTCCAATATTAATATTAAGACCGCCACATATAGATGTAATATCCACTACATCATCAATGTCATCTGACATAATAGGGCTTCCTCCACAGGCAAGCAAAACATTTGCTACATCATTTACTGTTACGTAATTTGTAATATTGTGTACTAATGGCACATTCTTTCTAACATTTTCTAAACATTCTTTAAACATCTTTGTCCTCCTGAATTTAATTTTTCACAAAAGAAAAAGGACAAACCTATTTGGTCTGTCCGCAATGAATCTTAAAATTGATTTCTTCCTACGTTGGCATTATCCAAATCAGGTTCATGGGTCGAAGTTGATTACTTCCTCTCAGCCTGCCCACAAGCTCCCCTGTTATAATTATTAAATTTTCCTTTTTCTCTGTGTCCATAAGCACTTTACAGAGTATATTTTACAACCTATTAGCTAATAATTCAACAAATTATTTCATTTTATTTATAAACTCTATGCTAAATTACTTATTCTATTATTGCTATTCCTTCAGGTTCTTTTTTTACTTTTCTATCTTTAGATATCCAAATGTTTTTATAATCACTATATTTTTTCCCACATGCCATTAACATTGTACTTATCAATATACTCAACACTATTAATATGCATGTAAAGAAGCTACGCAAAAAGCTTACTGTAGATTATATTCGTCATACCAAAAGTAAAACAGGATATGTGAGTGAAAAAACAATGTTTTTGTTTTCGCCATACCTTTCTATGTCAAATGTTCTGTGGGTGGAATCGTCTTCCACTGAATTGTACTTTATTAAGTTAAATATAAGCTATTAATATTTCAACTCACAAAATTGTAAACCATTATTTTTGAGAAATCGCTTTAATTCTTTTGATTCAGAATAGAACTCACAAATCCTCTCATGTGCAATACTCCTCATGTACAATTTCCCATCAATATAAAAGCTTAAATCTTCTGGAAATTCCGGATACAACCAGCCATACAAATCCTTAACATTTTCAAAAAACTTTTTTGTAATATTATTTAATTTAATAATAAAGATTTCCTTTTCATACCCCGAAATCGTTTCACAATATTCTATATCAACATAATTCTCTATGATATATTCTGAAATATTTTCCAAATATTTTTGCACTCTTCTCCTATACTGTTCATAATCTTTTTTGCTTTCTTCGTCTTCTTCTACATATCCAATTTCATACTCTGGATAAATATCAGCATTAGATTCTGTAACTACAACTTTTCCAAAATGAGGTAAGCAAAATGAAAACGAGTCGCACTTTGACTCTAACCAATTCATAAGTTCGTCATATGCATTATCCTGTATTTCACTTGTTATACAAACATGCTTATGATATTTATTCATATACCTTTTCACCAAATTTCTCCTCAAAAATTCTTCCCACCTCTGCATCGTAATATCTGCTCTGCAGATAATAAAGATTTGTATCGCTTTCAGTATCTGTGCAGCTTCCGTCATAGTAGTATCCTCTGTACAATACATGATTTAACTCAAAGGGAACCTCATATCCTTCATAACAGAAACTCTTTTCTGTATCTGTGATGACATTTCCCCATGCATCATAAGTATATGAAGCGATTTCTGCTCCTCTGGCATCAAGCAGACCTGTCACATCTCCCTGCAGGTTCTTTTCATAATAGATTCTTGTGGTTTTTAATGTTTTGTTTATTTCACTTAACTGACTGTATTCAAAGCCGATAACATTATTAACTGAATCATACATGTACCAGATGTCATAACTCTTGAAACGGTATATTATTACCGTTTCAAAAGTCATATTTATGTAGATTATATATTTTAGATTAAATTAAATTTAATCTAAATCTGTCACACTCCCTTCTTCATCTAAATAAATCCCAATTTTTGTAATATATATATTGCCTCCAACAATTTTGAAATAACATTTATAATATACTTCTTTTTTCCCTTCACTAGTTTCAAGATAAACAGCTACTTTAACATGTTTATTAATCCAGTTTTCATTATCATATGAACATTCTACTGATTTTACTGTATGATTTTTATCATCCCAATATATGTTATTTAGGATTTTTTTACTATCTTCTTCAGAAATATATTTACTATTACAATTTTCAGTAAAAATTGTTTCAGTAAAAACATCACCTATTTGATCTAAATAGAAAAATCTTACAGGATATATAATAACTATCATTATTGATATTATTAATAGCATAACACATATTATCTTTTTTTTATTCATACAAACTTCCTCTCTCCTCTATATGTTACCCTGTTTTCATTGGCAGGAGTTGCTTCCTGCAACTGTCTTCCCCTATACCAGTTAAATGACATTCATCCTTTTGTGATATTTATAATCAGTTATATATTCTACTATTTTAAAAGCAAAAACATAACAACTTTATTACATAACTTCAAACTTTTCTCTGAAATATTCTATAAATTCCTTTGCTTCATTATTGGGATTCGCCAATATTGTTGCCTCCTCACTGTACCAAGAATATTCCAAGTCATGAATTATAATGGGTATTTTACCAAATTTTTTATTTACAATTCCATGAAGTTGTAAATCTCTTGCAGTCTCAGCAATCATATTTAATATTTCATAATAACCATTTGGTCCTTTTCCTATGTAGTTCATATTTTCATCATATGATTTTTCAAAATCTTCTGAACCAATATTTTTTACACCATTGGATACAAGAAATTCTAAAATAATTTCCGCTGTTTCATCATCTTCCTCCGCGTTTAAAATTACTTTTAATCCTTTAACGTCATCACTGTCATATTTATCATCTTTCTGAATATATCCAATTGATATTTCAAAGAAATTTTTAATTCCCTTATATACATAGGTTTCATTTGAATAAACTAATATTGATATTGCAGCTATTTCATCTTCTTTCCATTGATTAATAATTTCAATAAATTTATCATAAAAATACTTTTTGCAACACATAATTAAATCTCCTCCACTTATTTTTCAAACATACTTTTAAGGCGTCTTCGAGCTTGCTGCCAACAATAAAGCTTTTATAAAAGTCTAACTTTTTGGGGTCACATCAGATGTCATACTTCTTTCCGGTCTTTTTGTATGTAACAGTTTCCCTTATGAGTTTTGTCTCATATTTTTACGTTATTACTTAAAACTTATTGTCAATTAAGCAACATAACTATATTCTCTTTTATAAATAGTATATAAATAATCACTGCTAAAAGATAAACTGTTCTCTTTATAATTACATTTCTAAATTTAAATTAATGTGTTCACTATAATCCATAAATAATATAAAAGACACAATAATAGCTAATACATCAGTTGGTTTTATTGGAAACAGCCAAAAATCATAACATATCTTATATATTCCTAATATTATACATGCACTATTAACAATTATAATTATTATGTTATTTGTAATATTTATAAAATCTGCATCTATTGCTATTGTTATTGCAAATAAAATTACAAATATCACAAACATAATAAATTCAAACATTCTAACTTAACCCTTTCTTTATATATAATACGCCCCTAGGCAAATTAACAAATAACTTTTTAAATTGCCATGCAACTCCTATCAAAGTACCCGCTGTAATAATAACCATCCACCATTGTTGCAATGTACTGCACGATATTATTGCATATGATAAACGTACTATTGTTTTAGCTACAAACGATGTAGCTCCTGCCGCCATTAACCCATATCTTCCATGGTCATAAGAATATGTCTTCGTGCCTATCTTGTTGCATAATTAAGATACATCTACCCTTTATTTACTATCATATCACAATGTGTGTTATGTAATCTATTCAAAAACAAAAATTGTTCAATTCCTATTTTTCAAACATAAAAGCGAGGATGAAAATCATCCTCGCTTTTATAATATCATTATTATACTTGTAAGCCACCAGGTGCTATTCAAACTCGGCTTGTACCGAGCTTGGCTTAAACATATTGGTTTAGGTTTTGTGTGTTTTTATCTGTTGATTTACCTATATTATATTATTTGTATTATCCTTCTGATTTCGTGTTGCCACGAAGATATTATAACATAAGTTAGCTTTTTAGTCATTATTTTCATTATACTTATGAGAATAAGCACTAAAACAATATTACTACTATTATAACCAATATGATATTACCGCCTATTTTTTCTAAATTACTCAATAACAAAAATATCTTCTAACTATTATTGCGTGGAAAAAAAATATAATTATATCGATTTATAAACAATAAATTCTCTTTTTTCTCCATCTGAATTTCAAAAATATCATTATCGTAAGTAATTCTAACTTTCCCAGTCTCTTGGTCATAATATGCATTGTAATGATTGCTCCTTAGCTCTTTAATTACTTCTGTTTCTGACTTGAAACTACTAAACCTATAGAATTTATGTCCATAATATTCTTTATGATTTTTCAGTTTTATTGATACTTCCTTATTATTTTCATTAATTTTTATATATTCTTCATTATTTGAAAACTTTATAAAAATAACACTCATAAAACCTATAAGTATAATTGCTATTGTTGAAATTAATACTATTCTTTTTTTATTTTTTATGCCTTTTGCAACTATAAGATAAATCAATGATAACAATATAATAATAACTAGACACACATATATATACATAATGTTATAACCTCCATTCTACTTTTTGTTAAAAATCTTTTTTTTCATAATAGTTGTGTTAAATGAACCTAATTGACTTCTTGCAAATGCATTATAATCTATATAGTGCCTTGTCGATGACCAACCATCGTAAACTTCTATCATTCTATAATATGAGTAGTAAGAAACTTTTCCTATTTTGTGTTTCTTCCGGTACTCAATGTATCCGCATACTGTTACGCTATGATTACCATAGTATCCACCTAATATATTCATTATTAGCTGTCCGTTATACCACCATAAACATATTCGATAGCTTGTAATTAATTACAAGCTACCGAATTATTAATAATTATTTTGAATATAGATAAAATAAGTGATTATTTTAATAAATAAACTCTCCACATATCAAAATATTTTTCCGGATAGTCAACGTTATCTGAATATATATTTATTATGTTTCTTGCGATTTTAGTATTGCTGCATAATATATTGTTATTCAACACATTTTTTAAGTTAGCATTCTTTAAAACTGATTCTTCTCCATCAAAAATAACGTCTATTCCTAGAAACGATATACCTTTTCCCATAAACGAATCAATTTTTTCTTTAGTACATAGTATCATCTCGCATTCAATACCATTGTTTTTTAATTCTTCCATCATGATTTCTGACAAATAATATATTGTTTTAACATTTTCACATGTATAATATGTTTCTATATAATCTGTCCATTTAGTTATAATACTATTAAATTTATTCCTTGATTTTATTATTTTAAAATCTGAAACGTTAATTTCTCTATCCATTCCTCTATACACATCTACTTTAACAATTCTAATTTCCATATCATCTAATCCCTTATTTAATTATTTTTTTTTAATAATCCCAAACTGATTTGACAACTTGAATATGAATTCCATTAATTCTTTTTCCATTTTTTAATAAATGTATATGCCATGAATAGCCTCCATGTGGTTCATCTAAAGCTATTTTATATCCAAATTGTGTGGCTTTTTTATATAAATTAACTGCCCACTCATATGAAAGTGTTATTTTCATAATAGATTCTTGTGGCTTTTAATGTTTCATTTATCTCACTTAACTGGCTGTATTCAAAGCCGATAACATTATTACCTGAATCATACATGTACCAGATGTCATAGATTTTGAAACATATCAGTTATTTCGAAATCATATTTAACCAGCATCGAAGGGGCGTGATTTTCAAAGCATATTTTTGAAACGGTAATCCTATACCGTTTCAAAAATTATACATCTTCTCGGTCGTTTTGTATGTGATGCTTTTTCTTATCAACTTTGAATTGACCTATCCATATGCAGATATTATTCACTCGTGTTTTTATAATTACTCCCTTCATTCCTTAAATAATAGAATACCTTCTGATATTACACAAAATAATACAATACCTAACTACTTTTTTTAATTTAACCTCTACACCTTTTTCCCTTGCATCACGCAGTTCCATAATGCTGACACAAAGGGACAAAAAGTGCACTATCCCAATAAAGCAATTTCTATCTTTTTGTCAGAAAGGGGAAATTATAAAAACATACTTATAACACAATCATTCATTCTATGAAAACTTGCAATAATTTTATTTCAGAAATATTTCCCAACAAAAAATGATAATTCCTAATAAAATGAATATAGTGCCCAATACTAATATTATAATCGGACTATTTATTAAATGCTTTTTCTCATTTATTATAAAAAATAAAAGTATAATCCCCTCTATACTATATAGCATTAATTGGATTTTAATATTCATTACATCCTCCTACTATTTATGCTTGCGGAATTTTTTCGGGTGGTTGTCACCCTACCCGATTTTCCTTTCTTTTAATTTCACGAGACTTTTGTCTCTTTTTTCGTTTCTGCTTCCTGTCTTGAATTTAGCCATTCTTCTTCTGAAAAACTCCAGTATCTGGTTTCTCTTGCCCATCTTTCTGGATGTCTTTCTTTTGCTTTTCATAAACCTCTTTTCGCTTCCTTAAAATCTCCTGATCCAATCCCATATGTCTCTGTGATGGTGTCACATAGTTTATCCCACTGTGACGATGTTCGTTATTGTACCATTCCACAAATCGCATCTGCTTTTTTTCGTAGCACTAATAATGCTGCTGCTTCAGCCAATGCCTTTTCTTTTCTGGCAAGCTCTTTTTCTAACTTTTCCTTTTCTTTACGTTCTGCACGGAGTTCTTTGCCTGCCTGTGTGACTTTTTCCCTTGCGTTATCATTTGCGTTTATACAAGCCTCTTTCCATTCTTTGACCTGCTCCGGATAAACACCTTTTTCACGGCAATACTCCGAAAACTCTATCTCCGTTAAATTTGCAGTTTCAAGAACAACCATGAACTTATCCTGACTGCTCCATTTATCTGCATTCTTATAGTAACTATTCTAACAGAATATTACCCTCTTACAACATCTTTCATTTCTTTTACATACTGTGAAACATATTGTACACTGTCTTTTCCATGTTCTGCAACTATTCTTACAATGGCACTTCCTACAATTGCTCCATCAGCATATTTACATACATCCTCTGCCTGCTTTGGCGTTGATATTCCAAAACCTACAGCACAAGGTACGTCTGAAACTTCTTTAACAAGTTCTATCATTCCGTTTATATCTATTTTTATTTCTTTTCTAACACCAAGTGATGATACACAGTAAAGGAATCCTTCAGCTTCTCTTGCTATCATTTTTATTCTATCCTGTGATGTTGGTGCAATCATTGAAATAAGCTCAACTCCCGCTTCTCTGCATTCAGGCAGAAGTTCATCTTTTTCCTCATATGGGCAATCAGGTACAATTATTCCACTAATTCCACACAGATTGCATCTATCCATAAATTTCTTCTTTCCGTATTTATAAATAACATTTATGTATGTCATAAAAACTAATGGAATATGAATCTGGTCCTTTATTTCTATTAAAGCATCCATAAGCTTATCTGTTGTACATCCTGCCTCTAATACTCTTAAATCTGCTTCCTGAATAACCTGTCCTTCTGCAATCGGATCTGAAAATGGAATTCCAACCTCAATTAAATCAGCTCCTGCATTCTGCATTTCTATGATTAATTTTTTTGTTGTTTCAAGGTCAGGATCTCCTCCTGTTATAAAAGGTATAAATGCTTTTCCATTTTTAAATGCTTCTTTAATCTTACTCATAAATCTGTACTCCTCTATATCTTGCTATTGCTGCTACGTCCTTATCTCCACGTCCTGATACGTTAACTACTACTATTTTATCTTTATCTAATGTTGGTGCATACTTCATTGCATATGCTATAGCATGAGAACTTTCAATTGCAGGAATAATTCCCTCTGTCTTTGATAAATAATCAAAAGCCTCCACTGCCTCGTCATCTGTAATAGCCACATATTCTGCTCTGTTCTCAGCTTTTAACATAGCATGTTCCGGTCCGATTCCCGGATAATCAAGTCCTGCTGAAATGGAATACACTGGTGCAATCTGTCCATCTTCATTCTGACAGAATAAAGATTTCATTCCATGAAAAATAGCCTCTGAACCATTGGTCATTGTTGCAGCATTTTTAGGATTATCAACACCAAGTCCTGCAGCTTCACATCCGATTAATTTAACATCCTTATCTTCAATAAAATTATAAAATGCTCCAATAGCATTTGAGCCACCACCTACACATGCAATCACCGCATGGGGAAGTCTTCCTTCCTGCTCCATTAACTGTTCTTTTATTTCCTTACTTATTATTGCCTGAAAATCCCTTACAATAGTTGGGAAAGGATGTGGTCCCATAACTGAGCCGAGAACATAATGTGTATCATCTATTCTGTTAGTCCATTCCTTCATTGTCTCATTTACTGCATCTTTCAATGTCATTGTTCCACTTGTTACAGGATGAACCTTTGCTCCTAAAAGTTCCATTCTGAAAACATTAAGAGCTTGTCTTTCACAGTCCTCTTTTCCCATAAAAATTTCACATTCCATTCCCATTAAAGCTGCTGCAGTAGCTGTTGCAACACCATGTTGTCCTGCTCCTGTTTCAGCTATAACTCTTGTTTTTCCCATTTTTTTTGCCAACAATACCTGACCTATTGCATTATTAAGCTTATGAGAACCTGTATGATTTAAATCTTCTCTCTTTAAATAAATTTTTGCACCGCCCAAATCTTTTGTCATTTTTTCTGCATAATAAAGTAAAGACGGTCTTCCAACATAGTTGTTTAAAAGATCTGTTAATTCCTTATTAAATTCAGGATCGTCCTTATAATGATTGTATGCTTCCTCCAATTCATTTACTGCATTCATTAATGTTTCAGGAACATACTGTCCACCATATTTTCCAAATCTTCCTTTACTGTTTGTACTCATTTTTTCTCCTATCTGCAATTATTGCCTTACAATTTCTATTACTTTTTTAATTTTTTCTTTGTCCTTAATTCCGTCAGTTTCAACTCCGCTGCTTAAATCTCCTTGCATATTGGAATCATACTGTACTCTTTAGTCAAATTTTCGATTTCGTTAAACGATTGTGTTTTCATGTTGTCCTCCTTATTTTTATTTTGGGACAAAAGAAAAAGCTTTCGTCCCTCTACTTCTCGTAAAGGGACAAAAGCTATAATAAACTTCTGCGGTGCCACCCAAATTAATGTATAACACATTCACTCATCGCATACCATCATATGCTACCTTCTATAACGGTAAGGATCCGTCAGCGTCTACTTCCTATGATTATCATATTGGTTTCAAGCTGCCCTCTCAGGTCCATTCATTACTGATAGTTTATTGTCTCACACCAACCGACAACTCTCTGAAAAACATCTCTTGTAACTACTTACTCCCGATCAACGGTTTAATCATTGTTGGAACAATTCTATATTGTTTTTTTCTAAAAATCAATGACTATTTTTATCTAATCAATTGATTATTTTTATCATTTCACTATTTTTACTTTATTTTGATTTCATTGTATTACTTAATTAGACATCGTAGTCATTTGTTTTTTAAGTTTGATTATTTCTGCTCTTCAATCACTCTGTTTTGGACATCTGCCGGTGCCTGCTCGTATTTTGATACTACATATTCAAAATCTCCACTTCCTCCGGTAATTGAACGTAGTGAAGTTGAATAACCCGACAATTCTAACATTGGGACTTCAGCCTCTATAATCTGCTTTCCTGTATCTGTTGGAATCATGTTAGTTATTCTTCCTCTTCTCTTATTTAAATCGCCCATTATGTCTCCTGAATATTTATCAGGTGCTGTAACGCTTAAAAGTGCAATAGGCTCAAGCAATACCGGGTTAGCTTCCATAAAACCTTTCTTAAATGCTAATACTGTAGCCATCTTAAATGCCATTTCAGATGAATCAACAGGGTGATATGAGCCATCAATTAAAGTAGCCTTAATTCCAACTACAGGATACCCCGCAAGTGGACCTGCTTTAACACATTCCTGAATACCTTTTTCTACAGCAGGGAAATAATTTCTTGGAACTGCTCCACCAAAAATCTTCTCCTCAAACTCATAAGGTTTCGACAAATCTCCTGATGGCTCAAATTCCATTACAACATCTCCATACTGACCATGACCACCTGACTGTTTCTTGTGTTTGCCCTGAACCTGAACTTTCTTCTTTATTGTTTCTCTAAAAGCAATTCTAGGTTTCTCTAATGTAATCTTAACCTTATATCTTTCTTCAAGCTTGGATGCTGCAACTTCTAACTGCTGTTCACCTATTCCATAAAGTAATGTCTGCTTATTTTCATCATCTACAACCACCTTCAATGTTAAATCTTCAATTGTAAGCTTGTTTAAAGCCTGGGCTATTTTTTCTTCTTCACCCTTGTTAACTGCTTTATATCTTACATATGTATAAGGCTTTGACATTGTTGTTGGATGATATTCTATAGGCCATTCCTTAGTTGATAAGGTATCTCCTGTTCTTGTGCTGGCAAGCTTGCCAATTGCTCCAATATCTCCTGCGTATAGTTTTTGAACCTCTATTACATTTTTGCCACGCATTACGTAAAGCTTACTTAGTTTTTCTTCTACATCTTTTGTGGCGTTGTAAACTGTATCCCCTGCACACAACACTCCGGTTCTAACTTTTACAAGAGAATACTTACCAACAAAAGGATCCATTATAGTTTTAAATACATATGCTGAAACAGGTTTGTTCCAATCAAAATCACCTATAACTTCTTCTCCTGTTTCTAAGTTTGTGGCAATCTTCATTACTTCAGCTTTATCTGCTGATGGAAAATATTTCTCACAAGTCTGAAGAAAGCTGTTAACGCCCTGACAATTTACTCCTGAGCCAATCTGTACCGGAACAATGTCACACTTAATAACACTTCTTCTAAGAGCCATTGAAATCTCCTCGTATGTAAATTCTTCCCCTGAAAAATATTTATCCATAAGAACTTCGTCTGATTCTGCCACTGCTTCCATTAACTGTTCCCTACATGGTTCAAGTTCTGGTGTTAAATCCTCAGGAATATCTCTTTCCGTATAGCTTCCAAGGTCGTCAGTAAACTTTCTACCTCCCATTTTTACCACGTTAACATATCCTGTTAACTTTCCATCTTCAATAATAGGCAAATGGAATGGAGCCACTTTCTTTCCAAATCTTTCTTTCAACTGCTCCACGATTTCCATATATTTAGCATTAGGATCATCCATGTTGGTAATAAAAAATATTCTTGGAATCTGTCTTCTCTCACAAATCTCCCAAGCCTTAATTGTTCCAACTTCGATTCCCGCCTTGCCATTTACAACAATAACTGCTGCATCAGCAACACTCATTGCATCTTCCATCTGACCCACAAAATCAAAATATCCCGGTGCGTCAAGAATGTTAATCTTCAAACCATTCCACTCTACCGGTATAACTGAAGCATTTATGGAAAACTTTCGTTTAATCTCCTCCTTATCATAATCACTTATAGTATTACCGTCCTGCACCCGTCCCATTCTGGTAATTACTCCTGTAGAATAAGAAATGGCTTCTGCCAAAGTAGTCTTTCCTGATCCTCCGTGACCAAGAAAAACAACATTTCTAATACTGGATGTTTCATATACGTTCATAACTCCGGCCTCCTTATTTAATTTTTAAAATCCGTTACAATTCTATGTAATATATTTTACTCTATATGCCGGTTCTTTACAACAAAGTTAAATCTTTAACAATCCGTGTAAGCAAATTTTTGGGGTTCTCTAATTTTTTAATTTGTATATACTGTTTTTGTTATATATTTATAACTTTGTTTTTTCATTTTTATATTTTAGAATATATTTTTTAATAATTTTAGATAATTCTAAATTTGTGCTTGCAGTTTTAACTTTAAAGTGTTAAACTTTAAAGCGTTAAAGTTAAAAGAGGAGGAAATCTGATTTATCAGAGTTTAATAGAGTTATGAGAGAACATATTACTTTTGGATTTGTAGGAATTGGTTTAATAGGGGGTTCAGTTGCTAAGGCACTTAGACGTGTTTACCCAAGTTGTAAGATTATTGTATACAATCGAAGCGCTGAGCCTAGAGTTATGGCTATCAATGACGGAACTGCCAATATTGCTGTTCCACAAGTTGATGAAACTTTTAATGAGTGTGATTATATTTTTCTTTGCACTCCTGTTGAAAAAAATGTTGAATATTTAAAGATTCTTAAAGATATTATAAAAGATGATTGCATTATCACTGACGTGGGAAGTGTTAAAGGCAATATCCATAGGGCTGTTAAAGAACTTGGGCTGGAGAAAAATTTTATTGGCGGACATCCAATGGCCGGTTCTGAAAAAACAAGCTACACTTATGCTAATGACCGTCTGGTTGAAAATGCATACTATGCCATTACTCCTACTGACGCTGTTAGTAAAGAGCGTGTTGAAGAGTTTACTGAAATCGTTCAGGGTATTGGGGCTATTCCAATTAATATATCATATGAAGAACATGATAAGGTAGTTGCTACAATCAGTCACCTGCCACATCTTATTGCTGCCAGCCTTGTTAATCTGGTTAAGCATAATGATTCAAAAAAAGAATATATGAAAACTATGGCAGCCGGTGGTTTTAAGGATATTACAAGAATTGCTTCTTCTTCACCTGAAATGTGGGAACAGATTTGTATGACAAACAATACTAATATTAGTGACATGTTACAGAAATATGTTGACAGCCTTCTTGAAATTAAAGAAGACCTTGACCAGCATAAGGGACAGGGCATTTTTGATTTAATTTCAGAAAGCCGTGACTACCGCGACAGCATTGAAGACCGTAACAACAGTCTTATTTCAAGAAGCTACAATGTTTACTGCAACATTATAGATGAATCCGGTGCAATAGCTACAATTGCCACAATACTTGCAACAAACGGAGTCAGCATCAAAAACATCGGCATTATACATAATAGAGAATTTGAAGATGGCGTATTAAAGATTTCATTCTATGATGAAACATCAGCCGACAAAGCTGTGGAACAACTTGAACGCCATAGATATAATGTAATAAAAAGAAAATAGAGTTATAATTTTGCCCCCTCGTTTAGAGGGGGCATTTGCTTCCTTTCTATTCCACATTCTTTAGTGCCTGTTCCATTGGTATTTTCTTGATTTTCTTCATCTGAATTATATGAACCACAAAATAACATACAACGCCTATTAATACCATACCCGGATATATCCATGGTGCAATATAGTAATCAAGCCATCCATTAAAATCTTTCATCATTACATAATATATATATTTAATTATATATGCTGAGATTGGCACGCATATAATCATTGATGCAATAACTATTATTGCTGTGGCAATGTTGTAAAGTGAGCTTACTTCTTTGTCTGTGTATCCGAGAATTTTTATCATTGAAATTGACTGTTTGTTCTTTTCTATAATCATCTTTGCAAGGATGTAGATTACTATGATATAGATTAATGTGGCAAATCCCCAGAACAAATAAAATGCCGGCCCCATTGAGTCTTCTAACTGATCTGACATAACTGTTAAGTCTTTTTCAGTAATAATTGATGCCACATACATATCATCTATATCCAGCTTCTTATTTGAAAAATATCCACAGAAATAATCTTTATCCTTATCGAATACTTTGTTAAAGTTCTCTCTTGTCATAAAGATACATAATGATGCCGGATAAATGTAAGTTCCTTTTATTGTAAATTTGTATTTTTTACTGCCAAATTTTTCTTTAAGCTCTATTGTCTGGTTTTCTTTTAAACCATACTTCTCCATATATCCTTTTGATACAAGTACCTGATTCCTTGTGTCTGGAATATTCTTAGTGTTAATATATTTAGAATCTTCGTTAACACCGTATATTGTTATTTCTTCTTCGCTGTCTGTTGTATTAAGTGCTGATACTGCATACTTTTCAGTATCTTTGTCATCTACTTCAATTGGTGCTTTCAAAATGTATTGGTAGTTTGCAATTTTTGAATCCAATACTCTATCCTTAAAGTTTGTAAGTAAAGGTGACATCATCATACCAAACATAAGAAGGACGCTGGCAAACAATATTCCTAAGAATAATGTTATATACGTTGATGTATTTTGAAAAATTATTCTTAATCTAAATCTTGTTTTGAACTTAAAGTTTGGAAGTTTTACTACTTTGCTCTTCTTGTTTTTCTTTAAGTCGTGACGTAAAAACTGTAACGGTGAAATTCTAAGTGAAACATTAAGTACAATTAATGTTACAACAAATACAATTATGCAAGGTATTACAGTTGTAAGAATGAAAGCGTCTGCGTTCCATTTTGTTACATAAGTTGGAAGTGAATAACTTCCGTAATACATTGAAGCAACATAAAATTTCATTACTGTATAGCCAAGGATGTTACCGATTACTGCCGCAATAAAAGTAATAAGTGCCGGCAATACGAAGTAATGTCTTACCATTTCCTGTTTTGTGTAACCTGAAGCTCTAAGTGTTCCGATTGCTCCTGCTTCCTGTTCAATTGTATTTCTTGTTGTTATACCAAATACAAAAGCTATAATTGCCATAACGATATAAAGTAATACCATAACCATTACCATATCGCCACCCATATCTTCACCTGTAAAATTAATTGCCTGATTATCTCTTTGTAAAACATAATCTGTCAAAAGTCCTGATTCTGTAAGAATATCCTGAATCTTTTCAGACTTTTTTGTAAGTTGCCTGTCTGACATATTCTTTTCTGAATCATTAGTATAATTCCATGTATAACAATACTTTGCCTCTGTTTCTACATCATCAAAAGCCTTGTCTGTTACAATAGCAACTGAGAACTTATTTGCATCAAACATCATATCAGTATTGTTTTTAAATAATGCACTGTAATCTGATAATGCAATATAGCCAGTAACTTTGTAGTCTTTATTACCTATATCGATTTTATCGCCAATTGCAACATTATTATTTTCTCCATAAAGTCTGTCAATTGCAATTTCATCATCTGCTTTTGGCATATTGCCATCCATTAAACATGCTTTATTAACCTTAGTACGATTCTTGTATAATCTGATTGTGTGATTATTCTTTCTGTCCACATCCTTATAGAACAACTGGCCTATTGAAAGATTTTCTTTTTCAAGCTTATCTATAAGGCTACTGTCTGCTTCTTTTGCAAGAATAAAATGACCGTCTTCTATATTGTACTTCTCGAAGCTTTCATCATATGCACCCTTTGTACTTCCATCGGCAACTAAAAATCCTGAACAAAATCCAATGGTAACTATAAGAAAGAGACACAATGCTATATACTTGCCAAAATCATTTTTTAATTCTCTGAAATATCTTTTATTAAGAGGATTTTTCATGTCTGCCTCCTTACCATTCTAATTCCATTGCAGGTATTTTATTTTCATTAATGTCTGTCTTTCTAATCTGACCGTCTTTTAACTTAATTACATAGTCAGCCATGTTCTTTATGGCATCATTATGGGTAACAAGAATTACAGTGTTTCCATATTTCTTATTTACATCTTCAATTAACTTTAATATCTCTTTTGAAGTGTTGTAATCAAGGGCTCCTGTTGGTTCATCACAGAGAAGAATGCCCGGATTCTTTATAATCGCACGACCAATGGCAGTTCTCTGCTGCTGTCCACCTGATAACTGATTTGGAGTCTTATTCTGGTGTTCCCATAAACCTAAAGTTTTAATCATATCATCAATAGGTAATGGATTACTGCTTAAATAAGCTCCAACTTCAATATTTTCCCTAACTGTAAGATTTGGAATCAAGTTGTAAGACTGAAATACATATCCCAAATGCTTTCTTCTATAAAGAGAAAGTTTCTTTTCATTCATTGACTCCATTAACTCGCCATCAATTGAAATACTTCCCCCGTCTGCCTTTTCAATTCCACCTATGATATTAAGAAGTGTTGATTTACCTGAACCTGATGGTCCAAGTAACACACATATCTTCCCTTTTTCTATACCACAACTAATCCCCTTTAAAACCTGGGTTCTATTCTCCCCTGTTCCAAATGACTTTTTAATATCCTTAAGTTCCAGATACATATTCTTCTCCCTTCAAATTAAATATGTTTTTTAGATATATCTTTGGCAAATTAGATTGACCTTTTTAAGATTGCATATATCTTACTTATGTTAGCATATCCTAACTATATAAAATATAGCACCGTTATTATTTTTTGTCAAAAAAATATCCCACAATTCTTTGTGCTATTTACACTTAGAATTGTGGGATATTCAAGATTTTTTATTTTCCTATTACAATGGCGTATGCCGGCGTCTTATTACTGTTAAGTTTTGTATTTGAATATATTGATTTAATCTTGTAATAATACTTTTTATTCTTCTTGACCTTTGTGTCTATGTACTTAGGTTTAGTAGTTGTTGCAATTCTTGTATATGAGCGCTTAGTTGAAAGTCTTCTATATACATAATACTTAACAGCATTTGTATTTTTAGTCCATTTAACTGTAACTCTATAGGATTTTTTCTTCTTTGTAATCTTCTTAGATTTCTTTGTAAGCTTAACACCTGTAGGTGTTTTTAATTTTACACGAACATAATGAACAACTTTAATGCCACTGGTTGTTGTTGCTGTGATTTTTGCAATTCCTACTTTTTTTGCGGTAATGTACCCATTGCTGTTTACGCTTACAACGCTTGGCAAGTCACTTTCCCATGTTATCTTATCTGTTGTATCACTAGGTCCCATTTCTGTAGTATACTGACCACTATAACCTTTTACTACTTTAAGGATTTTGTCTTCTTTAATAGTTAAAGATGTAGCAGGCTGCTTTACATCAATTGTTGAATAACAGATAAGACCACTATCTGTAGTTGCCATAACCTGATATTTTCCTGTTTTAAGAGCTGTAAATTCACCTGTCAGCTTATTAATGGATACGCCTGCTAAATTAGTGCTATCCCATATAATGTTATTCTTATAATCTGTCAATGTTTCATTCTTAGCATTAGCTGTAAATGTTGCTGTAAGCTTTGAACTTTGACCTTTATTAATGGTTGTATAATGAGTGTTAATTAATAATCTGCCATCAGCAATCTGCTGTAAAATTAAAGCATCATCCATTGCCAACTTTGATATTAACTTGTCAGTGTCATATTCGCTTCCCGGCAAAAACTTATTTCCATAAGGACTCTTGTTAAACATTCTATAGTAAATTGTGCAGGCCGCCAAATAACTTCCTGCAACTGTAGGATGAAGATTATCTGTACGATACAAAGTTATGTCAGGATAATCAGCCATTACTCTCATAAAGTTTGTTCCTGATGCAGCAACAAGACCTTCATAGTCATTAGCTATTTTAAAGTTATTTCTTGTAAGAATCTGTTCAATCTGCAAATCAGTTAAATAAAAAGATGTTGAATTAACACTAAAAGTGCTGCCGATATTATTAGGCTGTGTAGCATAAATAATCATCTTGGCACCTGCTTTTTTAATTAAAGAATGAAGAGTATTTACTGCTGACTCTGTTTTATACTCTTTTTCAACTAAAACAGCACGGTTCTCCTGTACAACAACATAATCCCATGTATTCTTTGTAAGAGCTTCGTATACCAGTGCTCCATATGTGTCTGTTGTGTCTGCAAACTGACTAAGTTTGTATCCTGCAGAAGTAATTGATGACACCTCACAATCAATGCCATCTGCCTTGGCTATTCCCTTAAAAATATTTGGCATATCATTATAATATGTATGGCTGTTTCCAATAAATAGTATCTTGTATGTCTTTGCTGTCTGTGCATATGCATTGTCTTTTATTGTTAAAGCACATAACATCAAAAGTACTAAAGCTGCCAATCCTTTACAAAATCCATACTTATTCTTCATCTTTCCATAACTCCTCTCAACTGTTTTTTATCCTCTTAGTTTCACTATTTTTTTAAACTGTACTAAATGCAGGCCAGAATTTAAGTAATAATGTACATACGATTGTCATTGATACAATAATAAATACTGTCATCTTCCAACCTTCCTTAAGCATATACTTAGGCTGTAATCCGTATCCAACAGGAATTGCTCTAATAGATGTTGGAAGCATATATGATAAGTTTACACCAACTGATGCAACATATACATATGGAATAGGATTCAGTCCCATACCTTTTACAATTGAGATTACAATAGGAATTGCAACTGCCGCTGTTGCAGTATTAGATGTTACGTCTGACATTAATAATGTAACTGTAACAATAACAAATACTGTTGTAAGACCACCTGTAAGTCCCATGCCTGATACTAATTCACCAATTCTTTCTGCTGCCCCTGATTCATTAATTAACGTACCAACTGCAAGACCCCCTGCGAAGATATAAATCATTTCCCAAATAATTTTTGTCTGAACTGACTTCCAAAGCATAAGCCTTTCTCCATCAGAACGTGTTATTAAAAATGATAAAATTGCACATATAATAAATACATATGCCGGCTTAAGTCCCGGCAATAAATTCTGATAGAACTGTCTTGTAAATGCCAATACTGTAGCAATTACAAACAAAGCCAAAGAGATTTTTTCCTCTATAGTTGTCGGTGGAAACTTCTTGTACTCTTTCTTAAAATACTCTCTTGAACCACCAAGGCTTTCTCCTTTTTTAACATCTCTTATCATAAATATAATATTTATTAATAAAAGAACAATCATAATAGGAAGGAATCTTACAACCCATGATGCATACATATATTCCTTACCTGTTAACTGTTGTAAATAATCAACTGTCACAAGATTCATTGCACCACCAAGTGGAGATGTAAGTCCTCCAAGACCTGCACCATATGCAATATATAACAATAACTTTGAACCTATACGGCTATTTGCAATATCTCCTTCACCAATATATTTTAACATTGACACTGCAATAGGTGTAATTGTTGCACATACAACTGCGTTAGGCAAAATTGCCGACAATAAAGTTGAAAGCATAAACCAGAATATTAACTGAATTCTTAAATTATCACCAATTAATCCCAGTAAAGATGCTGCAATTCTCTTATCAAGTCCTGTTTCTTCCCATGAAACAGTAAGAATTGATGCTCCTAATAATAACAAGATAGTTTCTGAAGCATAATTTGATATTACTGCAGACATGTCACACATTGTCACTAAAGCATTAATCGCTATTGGAAGAAATGCTGTCACTGCATAATCTATAGGTGCTGTTACCCACCAAAATGCCATCCATGCAACAGTACCTATTGCCGCTCTTTCCGCTAACGCCGGAAAAGCACTTTTAGGTATTGCAAGACAACATAATACAAATAGGACTGGTCCTATCATTAAATAAATTCGCTGTTTTGTTTTTGACATATTTTTCTCCTTTGTTTAACTGATAACTCTAATTTATATTAGATTTTTTCATATATATTAATATTTATAAGTTGCTTTATGCACACGCTTAAGGTGTCTACATTTCCTTAAGCATACGCTTAATAACTTTTCCATTAAAAGTTCTTGGTAATGCATCAATAACCTGAATTACCTTCGGAACTCTAATAGCCTCAAGCTTTTCAAGCATAAATCTATGTAAAGATTTTTCGTCATATTCAAAACCTTCATTAATTACAATGAAAAGCTTAGGTGCTTCCCCTGTAATTTCATCAGGAATTGGAATACATGCACATTCCTTAATCATTTCATTCTGTGCTACAACTTCTTCTATTTCAGATGGTGCAATCTTAATTCCACCCATATTAATTACATCGCCTTTTCTTCCAAGCAAATAAACAAATCCGTCTTCACCCATATAACCTAAATCGTTAGTGTAAAGAGTTCCTTCATCATCCATTACTTCTTTTGTAATCTCAGGCTCCTTCAAATATCCCGGCATATTCATTGCTCCCTTAAAAGCAAGATTGCCCGGATTCTGTGCTGAAGCCTTAACAATATTTCTATTATCGTCAACGAAAATAATTTCAGCATTAACATTAGGCTTACCAATACTGCCCTTCTTATCTCCATACTTACTAAACTCAAGACTTACTGTACATCCTGATTCTGTTGCGCCATAGATATTAAATAACTTAGTATTAGGGAACATCTCTTTTAAAGTTTCCTTAGCTTTTTCACTTAACGGTGCTGAACCTAACTGAATATATCTAAGTCTGTCACTATATGTTCCAAATCTGTCCTTTGCAAACTTAAGTAACTGTTCAAGTATGGCAGGTGCAAATGTAAGACCTGTAACATTATACATATCAAGAAGTTTAAAGAAATCTTCAATAAACTTAACTCCGTCTGTTAAAACTACAGTTCCACCTTTGTAGAAAACTGTATAAGTTCTTCTAAGTGCCATAGAATGATTCATTGGCGCTGTAACCATTTCCACATCATCATTTGTTATGCCAATTGCTTCGCTAACATTCTGTGCTATGGCAACATTATTTCTATAAACAATCTTAATTCCCTTTGACTTACCTGTTGTTCCTGTTGTAAAAAGAATCTCTGACAAATCATCTTCCTTAGGCAAATCAAACTTATATTCAACCTCATAGCTATCAAAATCAATTGCTTCATTAAACATATCTTTTAAGCTAATTGATTTCTTGTTTTTATTCTTTAATTTCTTCTTATCAAGGAAATAATCTGTTTCAACAAAATCCATAATTTCAAGAATCCTGTCTTCCTTAACTGCTTTTTCAAGAGGGCAGGCTACTGCTCCCAGTAACTGAATCGAAAACATTGCAAAAAGATACTCAACCTTCTGAGCTCCCTTTAAAACAACAACATCTCCCTTTTTAACTCCGTTTTCTTCCAAAAATGAAGCCCCCTTATTAACCATTTTCCAAAATTGCTTATATGTAGCTTTATTTTTTTTGTCTCCTAAGCATATTTTGTCAGGAGTTACTTCTGAAGCACTCTTTATGGCTTCCAAAATTGAACTGTAACTCATTACAACCTCCTAAAACCATGTATTTCAAAGTTCTATATCAAAAAACTATTCATTACAACAATTGTATTTCAAAACTCTACATACCTTAGAACTTACCATAGAAAAATGCACCTGCATTATATCCTGAGCCGTACATTCCAAATACAAGAATACCTGCAATAAGAGCTAAGTACAATAACCATCTGAATAAAATATTCTGTTTTGCAATAACATCTCTTATTGTCATTCCATCCTTGTCAAACTTTTCCTGCAACATACTTACACCCCAAACTAATGCAACTAAAAGCATTGCCAATGTGAAATTATGCTGGTCAAGTCCATAAGAATACAAACTTTCATCCAAAAGAGTATGAAGTCCAAACTGTCTGAAATTAAACATTCTCTTTAAAAATTCAAAGAATGTTGTAAATCCTGCAGAAACTGCAAAGAATATACGTCCAATAGTTGATAACATAAATGTTCTTGCCATTCTGAAAAGATTAAAGCTGAAACATTCTGTATCCATATGCAAGAACTTGCATAATTTTTGAATTGGAATTTCAAACAATCCACTTGATACGATTAAAATACCGTGGTAAATGCCCCAAAGTACAAAACAACTTGCCGCTCCGTGCCAAACACCTGTAACAATCCATACACATGATGCAGGGATTACAACTGAAAGTGAACGTGAAACCTGATTGCCCCATTTCTTTCTTGTGAATTTATTAATCTTCTTACACAATGCTGACATTGATACAGGATATAATAAATAATCCTTAAACCATGCACCAAGTGAAATATGCCATCTTCTCCAGAATTCCGGCATATTCTTTGAGAAGAACGGATGCCAAAAGTTCTTATCTAAATTAATACCAAATATTTCTGACACACCATGGGCAATATCCATACATCCCATCCAATCCAAATACATCTGAATTGAGAACAATGATATTGCAAGAATAAGTGGGAAACCTGTAATCTGGTCCCATTTTGCAAGAGCACCATTAGTAAAAGTCTGCAATCTGTCAGAAATAACCATTTTTTCAAAGTAACCCCAGAGAATTAACTGGAATCCCTTAGTTACCCTGTCATAATCAAAAGGATGGTCTTTAAAAAACTGTGGTGATAATTTATTGTATCTTCCAATAGGTCCCTGAACTATATGTGGAAAATACATTGTAAACAATGCTAATTTAAAATAATTAGTCTCTGCTCTATATCTTTTCCAATAAATATCAAGAATATATCCAACAACCATAAATGTATAGAATGATATTCCTAATGGTAATACAAAATTAAATTCCTTACTCCAATCAAGTCCGAATCTTCCAAGAACTGAAGAAACTCCTGACAAAATAAAATCAGTATATTTAATTACACATAAAATTCCAAGATTTATTGCAAAGTCAAGAAGTAAAATTCTTTTTCTTCTCTTAGTAAATCTTTTCTTAAAAGCCTTCTTAGCTTCCTTTGAAGAAAACTCTCTTGTCTTTGTAATTCTGCTTTCATCGTCGTGTAACTTCTGAATCTTTCCTGCCAATGTATATGTGCTAAGTGATGAAATAAAAATAAATATTATGTATTTTGGTCCGGCAAATAAATAAAATGCTATACTTGCCAAAAGTAAAAATACCCACTGACATTTTCTAAATATTGTAAAATATAATAGTATAACAATTAATAGAAAAGGGATAAATGATAATGTGTTAAAACCCATCTTACTACTCTCCTCTGTGCATTACAGTTGCATTGTTTTCAAAATGAAGAAATGCTGTATCTGCAACCTCTTTTAGTTTCTTGTCATAAACAATAATGTTCATTCCCCATGAAATTAATCCTGTGTATTTACTATTGTTTAATCTCATTGTTCCACCTTTGGAATTAGCTGTTATATCATAATCAGTACCACAACTAAGTGTTCCTCCAAGGGTTGTAACTTTTGAGTTATCTTCAAGCTGTTTCTTTACTTTATTCTTAGAGTTATCTCCATCAAGAACACAAATAACATTATTTCCATAAGTACTGTCTGTAAATAACGCTTCATCAGCTCCCATACTAATCAAAGTCTTCTTCTGACTGTCAGTAAATGTGATATTCCTAACATTTGAACCAGAAGTAATAATTACTGAATATTCATCAGTATTAATAGCCTTAAGGTATTCATCAAAGTTAGTTATAAGACTTAACTTTCCTTCATTTAAAGCGGCCTGATAGTTTGATTTCTGTGACTCAAAATCCTTCTTTATACTATTATCTGTTTTTCTATAATCTGTAAGTTTGTAATTATCAGCAATATACTGACCTACGAACTTAGTAATCTTCTTTGCCCCTAAAATATTTACGTGAACCGTATCTGCCGCATCCTCTGAATAATCAAACTGCATCTTATCCATATTTGATTTCAAATTCAAATCAAGAAATTTAATATTATTCTTGTCGGCAAGTTCCTGTATATAATTGTGCTGGTCTTCATGCCATGTTGTGTCAGGTGTTCTTACAAATAATAATTCCACACCCTGTTGTTTTGCTTCCTTAATAAGCTTAAGAGCATATTCTTCATTAATAGGATTTGGTGTTTCCTTATCATTGGACTTAACTTCAAATCCATCATACTTTCCTTTTGCTTCTTTTTCAGCGTCAAAACTTGTTGAATTTTTAAACTGTGTTGAAAGTACTGAAAATCCCTTAGTATTACTATTGTTTTTTCCTAAGAAGAAATCATAGTCATCATAAGACAGTTCAGACCATCTTGTGTGATACAAAGATAATGGGAAAAGATATGACCACAAATCAACTTCTTCGTCTGTGCCATCAGCTTCCTTATGGAAGTCCTTGTAATCCAAGGCATATTGAATCTTGTTCTTACCCCATTTCATATAATCATAAGACTTTCTTGCCTTTTCTTCTGCTTTTTCAGAAGAACGTCCGGCAGACTTAATCTCTATTACTGCTAATTTCATATTCTGAGTTTTTAGTGCTTCCTTAAACCAATAATAAGTTCCAATCATTGGCTGAGACATAACACCTAGATTATATGAAGAAATTCCCTGCTCCTCATATAGCTGGAACGGATCCATTGCTGCTGAAATAATACTTGCTCCAAAAAAGACAACCTCTGCGCTGTTATCCTGCAATTCATAAAAACTTTTGTTTGTTTTCGCCGATACCCATCTATTTTCTAACCACTTAGGCTTTAAAAGGTCTGTTAACCCTCCAACCATTAAAACTGCCACCATGCAAAAACATATGATTTTTGTAATACGAACTAATTTTAATTTCATAATAAACTCCACTGCTTAATCTTTTATTGTTTTTTCACACACACTAGTCCCCTTTACACTCAAAAACAAAAATATAATATATAATAATTTTTATATAATTGTGATAACCAAAAAGTTTTACAAAGATTTTATGATTTTTACAAAATGAAACTTTTGTTTCTCTTTTTCTACTTTATTTGGCAAAAAATTAGGCCCCTAAGTTAACTTAAGAGCCCTATAATCATATTTGTCATATTATTGCTGAAGTCTTTCAATCATTTCTGCTAATGCATCAATGCTGCTAAAGTTCTCTTCATTCTTTTCTTCCATTGTAATTTCAATATCAAAAGCGTCCTCTAATTCTTCCATTAATGCAAGAATATCCATTGAGTCCATATCTTCTGCAATGTTAAAATCCTCATCTTCAACATCCATACCGGGATTTACACTTAAAATAATTTCTTTAATCTTATCTTTCATTTGTAATTCTCCTTTTTCGTTTGTTACACGTTCTTTAATTTTATAATTTAACTCATTATGAATTACTTACTACTCATAACTTTTTTCATTCTATTATAAAAATAGCAAATATGCAACAAATATTTTTTTTATATTACAATCCATGTGACTAAAATCTATTCGTCTTCCTTTTCAATTGTTTCCAGAACATCAAAGTAGTTTTCAAAAGTCTTTCTGCAGCACATTGGATTCTTTATTACAATTCCATCAACTGCAAGACCTGCCACTGCAAAACTCATTGCCACACGGTGGTCGTCATAAGTTTCAATTTCTGCTCCGTGAAGTTTGCCCGGCGTTATAATTACATCTGTACTACCGCCTTCTTCCACAATCTTAGCATCACATCCCATTCTGTTAAGTTCGTTAACAATAACCTGAACACGGTCTGATTCCTGACCTCTTATATGACCAATATTTCTTATTCTTGTCTCAGTCTTTCCAAAAGCTGCCACAACAGCCATTGTAAGCGCCTGGTCTGAAAAATCAGACATATCTATATCAATGCCTTCATATCCTACAGCACTTGTTCCATCCACTTCAAGACCTTCCGGCTTATCTGTTATTACACAACCGATTCTTTCAAGAGCATAAATAAACTTAATATCCCCCTGCATTGAATCTTTATGTATTCCCTTAACAATAGATTTAACACCAAGAATAGCTGCCATAGCATAAAAATAACATGCAGCAGACATATCCGGTTCAACATTATATACATTACAAATATAACTTTGCTTCTTTATTATATATGTATTGCCTTCTCTATCAAAATCAATGTCAAACTGCTTAAGCATATTTGTTGTAATCTTAATATAGGCACCGTCCACTCTTGAACCCGTAAGTTCCACATTCATACCATTCATTACAGATGCCATAAGCAATGCGCTGGCATACTGACTGCTGGTAGTCGTGTCGATTTTAATATTACCTGACTTAATTCCCTTAGAATGAATTTCAAAAGGAAAATGTCCTTCTTCTTCTAAACACTTAATCTCTACACCCTTAGCTGTCAGGCTGCCTAGAAGCTCACTCATTGGACGCTTCTTCATCTGTTCTGAAGATTGAAGAGTATAGTCACCACCTGCCACAGCAAGAAAAACAGTCATGAATCTTGCTGCTGTTCCTGCACTTTGAACATTAATTGTAGCCTTTCTGTTAGGGATTCTTCCATTTTCACCCTTAATCACTACCTTAGCACTTTCTTCATCTATCTGAACACTAAAACCTAATGAAATAAGACAGTCAAGAAAAGCTCTTGAATCACTGCTAAACAATACACCGTTAAGTGTGCATATGCCATCTGACATAGCCGCCAGCATTAAAGCTCTGTTAGTGATACTTTTAGAGCCCGGCACTGACGCATTTATATTATTTTTTTTGTTTAATTTCTTTACTGCATATTTTTCCATAGGATGCTATTCCTTTATAAACATTGCATCGCCAAAGCTAAAAAATCTGTATTTTTCTTCTACAGCCTTATTGTATGCGTTAAGAATGTTCTCTCTTCCGGCCAACGCTGAAACAAGCATTAATAATGTTGATTCAGGCAAATGGAAATTAGTAATAAGGCAATCAATAGCCTTAAACTGATATCCCGGATAAATAAATATCTGTGTCCATCCACTTCCAGGATGTACAATACCATTTTCGTCTGTTACAGTTTCCAATGTTCTTGTGCTTGTAGTTCCAACAGCAATAACTCTGCCGCCATTAGCCCTGCACTCATTAATCATATTTGCATCTTCCTCGTCAACCATATAAAATTCAGAATGCATATGGTGTTCAAGAATATTTTCAACCTTAACCGGTCTGAAAGTTCCAAGACCAACATGTAATGTAACGTGAGCTATTTTAATACCTTTTTCTTTAATCTTTTCTAATAACTCTTTTGTAAAATGAAGACCTGCTGTTGGTGCAGCCGCTGAACCTTCGTATTTTGCATAAACTGTCTGATATCTGTTTTTGTCTTCAAGTTTATGTGTTATATATGGTGGAAGTGGCATTTCTCCAAGCTTATCCAACACTTCTTCAAAAATACCTTCATAAGTAAACTTAATTAATCTGTTGCCTTCTTCAACAACATCAATAACCTCGCCCGTTAAAATTCCGTCACCAAAACTTATAACAGTACCCGGCTTGCATTTCTTTCCCGGCTTAACTAATGTTTCCCAAACATCGTTTTCCTTTCTCTTTAGAAGCAACACTTCAATCTTTGCATCAGTGCCAACCTTGCTTCCATATAATCTTGCAGGAATAACCTTTGTATCATTAATTACCAAACAATCATTTGGATTCAAATAATCTATAATATCCTTAAATACATGATGTTCTATTTCGCCTGTGTTCTTATCAAGAACCATTAATCTTGAACTGCTTCTGTCCTCTAAAGGATCCTGTGCTATTAATTCTTCAGGCAAATCATAATAATAATCATGTAAACTCATTTCTTTTTTTAACATAACTTTTATCTCTTTTCTGTATAATACTTTTTTTACACTGTACTCTATATTATTTGCATATTTCAGAACTGTCAAGAACAATAGTGAAAGGTCCGTCATTTAAAAGACTTACTTTCATGTCTGCTCCAAACTCACCCTGTTCAACAATCTCTATTTCTTCTTTGCACTTTGAAATAATGTATTCATACATTTCATTTGCCATATCAGGTTTTCCGGCATTAATAAATGATGGTCTGTTACCCTTTTTGCAATCAGCATAAAGAGTAAACTGGGATACCAATAACAACTCCCCGTTAACATCCTTAAGTGCAAGATTAGTTTTTCCATCAGCATCATCAAATATTCTAAGATTAATCATTTTCTTAATCATCTTGTCGGCAATCTCTTTAGTATCTTCATTAGACACACCAATTAAAACAAGAAATCCCTTGTTAATTGAACCTATCTCTTTATTATCAACCTTTACGGAAGCTTCATTTACTCTCTGTATTACAAAACGCATAACTTTCCTCTCTTTTCATCAAAACACCACCCGCCTTGAAACATAGATTTATTCCAAAGCGGGTGGTTTAATGTTTTTATGCTCTTAATTCAATACCCATTGATTCAAGTTCTTTCAAAATCTTATTCATAGCTGACTGAATATCACTATCTTCCAATGTTCTGTCCTTAGCTCTAAATACAATTGAATATGCTACTGACTTAAAGCCGTCTTCAATCTGATCACCTTCATAGATGTCAAATAAGCTGTAGCTTTCAAGGTTCTTTCCTGCCTTGCTTTCAATAGCTTCTTCAATCTTACCAACAGGAATATCCTTAGGTACAACCATTGAAATATCTCTTGATACAGCAGGGAACTTAGCAATTCCTTCGTACTTCTTATCAAATGAAGACATTTCGTATACATATGGCATATCAATTACTGCAATGTATGCCCTAGTCTTCATATTGTAGTTTTCGCAAACTGTTGGATGAACTTCACCTAAATAACCGATAACTGTTCCATCATAAACGATGTTAGCCTGACGTCCCGGATGAAGGAAAGTCTTTCCCGCCTTAGCATCATAATGAACTCTCTTCTTCATTCCAACCTGTTCCAATAATTCTTCTACAACACCCTTCATTGTAAAGAAATCACCTTCGCCATAGAAACCTAATATTAGCTGCATTCTTTCATCAGGAAGTTCCTTAAGTGGTAATTCCTTTGGAAGATAAACATTACCCATTTCAAAAAGTCTTACATCTTTGTTTCTTCTATTATAGTTAGTAGCAAGTGATGTAAGCATTCCACCTAAAGGTGTAGTTCTCATAACACTAAAGTCTTCTCCTAAAGGATTTGAAATAACAATTGACTGTCTGTATTTTGAATCTTTTGGAAGTAATAACTTATCATAAACCTTTGGACTTTCAAATGAATATGACATTCCCTGTGAAAATCCGCTGTATAAAGCTACCCTTCTTGCGATTTCATCAATTCTTAATTTGTATGATAATTTTCCTGATGTAGCTTCTCCACTTGGAAGAGTTGTAGGAATGTTATCATATCCATAGAATCTTGCAACTTCTTCAGCAATATCACACATACCAACTAAATCCTGTCTAAATGTTGGGATTGTAATAAGTTTTGTTTCAGGATCATATTTTAACTCTAAAGCAGGGAAGTAACTTACCATCTGCTCTTCTGTTAAATTAAATCCGATTAATTTATTTACATAGTCAGGATCAAACTTAATTGTTGTTTCTGTCTTCTTTTCAGGATAAACATCAACCATACCTGCAACAACTTCACCTGCTCCTAATTCTTCGATTAACTGACATGCTCTGTTAATAGCTGATTCTGCATTGTTAGGATCAAGTCCTTTTTCAAACTTACCTGAAGCGTCTGTTCTAAGACCAACTCTCTTAGATGAAAGACGGATGTTAGTTCCGTCAAAACAAGCTGCTTCAAAAAGCATATCCTTAACATCATCAGTAATCATTGAGTTTTCGCCACCCATAATTCCGGCAAGACCTACAGGCTTTTCACCATCGCAGATCATAAGCATTCCACTGTCTAATTCTCTTTCCTGTCCGTCAAGAGTAACGAAGTTCTCACCGTCTTCTGCTCTTCTTACTACAATCTTATGGTCTGCAATAGTATCAAGATCATAAGCATGCATTGGCTGACCAAATTCTTCCATAACATAGTTTGTAATATCTACTAAGTTATTGATAGGTCTGATACCACAGGCTGAAAGTCTTCTCTGCATCCATTCAGGTGATGGTGCAATCTTAACATTCTTAACAACCTTTGCACAATAACGCTTACATAAGTCGTTATCCTTTACTTCAACTGAAATGTAATCATTAACATCTCCGTCTGTTCCAACCGGTCCTGTAACAGGTGCCTTAAATGGCTTCTTAAATGTTGCAGCTACTTCTCTTGCAATACCGATAACACTGTAACAGTCTACTCTGTTAGATGTAATTTCATATTCAAAAACTGAATCGTGAAGTCCTAAAACTTCAATTGCATCTGATCCTACCTGAACGCTGTCATCGAAAATATAAATTCCGTATTCAGGTGCTTCAGGATAAAAATCTCTTGTTGAGCCAAGTTCTTCAATAGAACACATCATTCCATCTGAAGGAACTCCTCTAAGTTTTCCTTTTTTAATCTTAATTCCGCCTTCAGTCTTTGAACCGTCATGACCTCCGGCAACACGACCGCCGTCAAGTACTACAGGTACTTTCTGTCCTTCCTTAACATTAGGTGCTCCTGTAACAATCTGAATTGTTTCTGTTCCAATATTAACCTGACAAATAACAAGCTTATCTGCGTCAGGGTGTTTTTCTATTTTTTCAATCTGTCCAACAACGATTTTGTCAAGGTCTGCATCAAGTCTTTCAAAACCTTCACATTTTGTACCTGACAATGTCATTGCATCCATGTATTCCTGATCAGTACATTCAAGTTCAGGAACGTATGCTTTAATCCAAGATAATGGTGTATTCATTTTTATTTCTCCTTCCTGCTAACTAGAACTGGTTCAGGAAACGATCATCGTTTTCGTATAACAGTCTCATATCATCTATTTCATATTTTAATAATGCAATTCTTTCAAGACCTACACCGAAGGCAAATCCCTGATATTCCTTAGGATCAATACCGCACATTTCAAGTACGTGTGGATGAACCATACCACAACCAAGAATTTCAATCCAGCCTTCACCCTTACAGAATCTACATCCTTTTCCGCCACACTTAAAGCATGAAACGTCCATTTCTGCACTTGGCTCAGTAAATGGGAAATGATGAGGTCTGAATTTAGTCTTTGTTTCAGGTCCAAAAAGTTCCTTGGCAAATTCTGCCAATGTTCCCTTTAAGTCTGAGAAATTAATGTTCTTGTCGATTGCAAGACCTTCAACCTGATGGAATGAAGGTGAATGTGTTGCATCTACCTGGTCTGAACGGAAAACTCTACCCGGAGAAATAATTCTGATAGGTGGCTGAGTTTTTTCCATTACTCTTGCCTGTACTGAAGAAGTCTGTGTTCTAAGTACAATGTTCTTATTTATATAGAAAGTATCCTGTTCATCTTTTGCAGGATGATTGTCAGGAATATTTAAAGCTTCAAAGTTATAATGGTCATATTCTACTTCAGGACCTTCTACAACTTCGTATCCCATACCTGTAAAAATTCTCTCTAATTCTTCAAGAGCTAATGTATTAGGATGCTTATGTCCGATTTTATTCTTCTTAGCCGGAAGAGTAACGTCAATAACTTCTGCTTTCAACTTAGCTTCTCTAGCCTTAGCCTGAAGTTCTGCCTTAACTTCTTCCATTTTTTCTTCAATAATCTTTCTTGTGTCATTAACTAACTGACCAACTTTAGGTCTGTCTTCAGGAGCAACATCTTTCATGCCCTTAAGAACTTCTGTTAACTGACCTTTTTTGCCCAAAACTTCAACTCTAATCTGGTTAAGTTTGTCCAAATTGTCTGAGGCTGTAATTTTGGAAATGGCATCTTCCCTAATTGCCTGTAACTTTTCTTTCATGATAAATTCCTCTCTTTATAGATTTTAAAATAACAGGTTTGTGTTCAAGTTGTTCACATATTTTATTTTTTGGATTGCTACGTGCTTCGCACTCTCGCAATCCTTACAACAAAATTTTTTTGTTTTCCCAACGGATTGCTACGCACTACGTGCTCTCGCAATCCGTTAACTTCAATTCGCATATCGTGAAGCTTTCGCTTCACTTTTATGCTCATTGAAGTACGCAAAAACAGCTCTCACACTTTTTCATATTTTATTTTTTGGATTGCTACGTGCTTCGCACTCTCGCAATCCTTTTCCCATCATTCGCATATCATGAAGCTTTCGCTTCACTTTTATGCTCATTATGGGAGCGTGTAGAAAGGTCTTAAATCCACATTTATGCAAGCATATGTGGATTAAGACTTTTCTACACTAAAAATAAAAAAAAGCACCTGTTCCATAGGGACGGATTGCTCCGCGGTACCACCCTAGTTTCCGTAATCATTATCACGAACACTCTATCTGCTTAACGCGCTACACACGTCATTCATTACTTAGATTAGTTTCTTAGATTCTTCTTTAGTATTATTCATACGTATAATCTGTTGGTGAATGCAGCTCCTGTGGGAATTTCAATATATATCTGAACCTGAAAGACCTTCCAGCCTGTGAGTCTTTCTCTCTGACGGAAAATATATATCTACTTACACACTCATCGCCTTTTACAATATGACAATTCTAACACACAAAAAAAACAGTGTCAAACAATAATGCACAGATTAGCATTTTTTCTGCTTTTCTGTGCATTTGTAAGTTCATTATATGTCAATTATTCCTGTTCTTCTTCAAAGTATCCCTTTGAAAATTCTCCATACTGATAATACCAGTTAGGTGCTATTTCTATTCTTTCATATCCTGTATCAACATTTTCCATACCTTGGAATACGTAAGCAATTGAGTTGATTATTCCAGTGTCGTAAACTGTAAAGTCTATTCTGTTGAATGCCACATATCCCTTATGCACTTCTACAGTTATAGGCATGCTTGAAATAAGATTAAATATTGTTTTTTCCATTTCACTGTTTATGGCAATCTTTTTGCTCATTGAAAGATTTCCCTTTTCGTCAATGTCAAATGTTGTTTCGTTATTTTTATTTTCAAATTCAAAATAGGAAACTATTTTTGTCATTTCAGCCATATGCTCTGTTACAAGTGGTTTAATATCATCGCTTAACATGTACATTTTTTTAATCTTTGACGGATATGCATAGTTTTCAATATTAATTTTAACTTTCTTTGTTAAACCATTGTGAGCCTTTGCGTATATTATTACAGTACCGGTCTTCATATTGTTGTTAGCTTTAACAACGCCTCTTGCATTTACCGTTGCAAGGCTTGTGTCTGAAGAACTCCATGTAAGTTTTCTGCTCAGTACTTTTTTCTTTTTTAATTTCTTAGACGGATATGCTTCGCCCTGTAGTTTAACTTTTCCGTTAAGACTTATTGTGTACTGATTCTTTATGTATTTAAATCTTCCTGCGTTCACCTTTTTTGATTTTTTATCAGTTACAATTATTGAAACTGTCTGACCTGAATTGCTAAAAACTTTCTTACCATTAGCAATAGTATAAGCCTTTATTTTGTAGCTATATACTTTGTTCTTCTTTACCTTTTTGTCAGTAAGTTTGTTTTTCTTTAATGTTTTAAACTTCTTTCCGTTCTTATATATAATGTAGCCTTTCACATTCTTAGACTTGTTCCACTTTAAAACAACCTTTTTTCCTTTTTGTTTTGCAATGAATTTTACCGGTTCATTAACCGTGTTGGTCTGAGATGCTGTATCTGCAAAAACTTCAACTGCACCAACGCCTACAAAAATACTCATTGTAAATATAAAAATTGCTATAATCTTGCTTGCTTTTTTCATAGTCCTTCGCTCCCTATTTTACCTTAATTGTAATTTCATTGCTGTATGGAGAATATTCTCTCTTGCCGTCTTCATTAATATAGAACATTCTCACTTTGTAAGAATATTTATTCTTTTTCTTAATACTCTTATCAGTATATGAATTTTTTGTTACTTCCTTGTGACTTTTCATTTTTATCTTTTTTTCAACATATATATTTTTCAAGTCTGAACCTGATGCGCATGGCTTTTCACTATATTTTAGTTTTCCGTTATGTTTATCACATTCCTCCATTCTACATCCTATATAATATTCTTTACCTTTTATGTTTTGCTTCAAATTCATTACTCTTGTTCCTTCAACTGTCTTGGTTTTTGCCTCCACACACGCGCCTTTAAACATTGTAATCACACTAAGCACTACAAGATAGCTTATCACAATTGTTAAAATTTTTTTAATTGAATTTTTTCTTCCTCCCTCATTAACACTGTTACTCATTATAATAAACAATTTGACATATTTCTATTTTTTTTTTATAATTTCATTAAAAATTGAGGATTAAAAATATGAAAAAAATGATTAATTTTACTATCATTTTTGTAACTGTACTATCCCTAACATTTATTCTTACTACCCAAGTTAATGCAGCAAAAAAAGTCACTTTGACTTATTATGCAGGAAAAGGATACTTTAAATCCGAATCCAACCAAAGTAGACATAAGATTTTAATCAAAAATCGTATTTATAAAAAAAGAGGCTATGCTCCTGCTATTAGGCGTGAAGGATACGTATTTAATGGTTGGTATACCCAAAAAAAAGGGGGAATTAAATATACTTCTTCAAAAAAAATTACAAAAAGCATAAAATTATATGCTCATTGGGTAAAAAAATATAAAGTCAATACTAATTATTTTGTTCCAATAGGTATGAAATGTAATAGTTTATCTGATTACGAACCATATTGGGGAAATCTAAAGATAATAAAGATGAAAAAGGGATCTTTTTATTATAATTATACATTGTCTAATGAAAAAGATGATTACTTCTATATTGGTACTCGTGATAATGCACTAAGTATTAACCCTTCTTCATACAAATGCTTTTATGCCGATATGAATTGCAAGTTAAAAAACATAATTAATATAAGAAAAGCCACTAATTTAAAGACTTTTTTAAAAAAATTAGACATAAAACGGTATAACTACGATTCTTCTTATAGATACTTAGAATTTGTTTATGGTTCAACTCGTTACCCCGAAGAAACTACTGATACAGATATTGTTTGGCAAATAACTTTGAATTCCAAAGTTCAAGTAACACCTGACACTATTGTTTCTTTTGAAGCTAATGATGACTGGAAACAATATTAATATAATAATATGGATCATTTTTCAACAAATTATATGCAATAAATTGCATCTAATTTGTTGCATTATAGGAGAAATATAACGTATGAAAAAAATAATTAATCTAACTATTCTTTCAACAATTATACTATCACTATCCTTTATTCCTGCCATTCCAACTAATGCAGCTTCAAAGGTTAACATTACTTATTATGCAAATAACGGTTACTTCAAAACAAAACCTAACTGTAGCAAGAACAAAATTACTATCAAAAATAAAATTAACAAAAAACGTGGTTATGCTCCTGCAGTAAGACGTAATGGATATGCTTTTAATGGCTGGTACACAAGAAAGAAAGGTGGAATAAAATATTTCCCATCCAAAAAAATTACACAAAAGAAAAAATTGTATGCTCATTGGTTGAAAAAATATCATTTAAACACAAATTACTTTATTCCTGTAGGAATGACTTATTATAGTTTATCTGACTATGAATCATATTGGGGAAAATTAGAAATTGTAAAAAGCAAAAAGCATACCGATAATTATGATTATACCTTAAAAAATTCTAAGGGTGACATTTTTTATGTTGGTACAGGCGTAGTTAGTATAGACTCTAATTATACTTTTACCTATAATTACAAATTTTCCGATATGGACTGTAAATTAAAAAATTTAATCAATATAAAAAAACCTACTAATTTTAAGAAATTTCTCAAAAAATTAGGTGTAAAATATTATAATTACGATTCCTCTGATAAATATTTAGATTTTGTTTGTGGCAAAACGCATTTTCCAAAAGATACATATGACACCGATATGGTTTGGATAATATATCTTAACGAGAAAAACCAAGTTACTCCTGATACTGTTGTTTCATTTGATCCAAATGATGAATGGGAACATTACTAATAAAAATATCTTTTACAAATTAGATGCAATAAATTGCATCTAATTTGTTGCATTATAGGAGAAATATAACGTATGAAA